>SCPN01000150.1_pt1 | contig 72619 bp, 63 predicted proteins | sample 6106831 | NCBI WGS metagenome assembly SCPN01 (sample SAMN10720447, study PRJNA508395) | human gut metagenome | isolation source: Participant 1, 0 month
CTAGAAGAGGAACAGATAGAAACCCAGGTGGAATTGATGAAAACTTTGTAGCAGATACGGAAGATATTTCGAGTTTGCGAAAGAAGTTTATAAGGGGACTCAGACTATTCAGGTACAAATTTTGACCGTCCCTGGATTCGTACAGATGATGGAAGATATCAAGCATGGAAAAATCAATTGTGTTATTGTAAAGATTTGTCCAGACTTGGCAGAAATTATGTCAGAACCAGCAATTATATTGAACAGAGTATTCCCGTTTTCCATGTAAGATTCCTGGCTGTGACAGATGATTTCCGATTCTTTCAGAGAAGGTGTGGATCTTACAGTTCCACTGAAAGAATATCATCAATGAATTCTATTCGAAGACCTTGCCAAGAAAGTAGCAGCGCAAAGCACTTTGGAAAGAGGGAAAATTTACAGAGTGCCTGGGCCGTATGGTTACAGAAGTCAGGAAGAGAGACCATCATCAGCTGATTGTTGATGATGAAGCTGCAGAACATCTGAAAAGTATATTTTCTATGTATATGGATGGCAGGAATTATAGTGATATTGCAAGAGACAGCTCAATAAGATGGAGTTTATCGCCGACTTTACAGAGAAAATTCTATAAAACCGGTGAAAAGCCGCTTCCGGAGTCTAAACCCTGGAATAATTTAAAGTGAAGCGAATACTTCAGGATGTTCATTGCACAGGTGATTCTGTATTTGGAAAATATCAGCAAAGTGTTTTCCAGGAAAATAAACAGAGAAATCGACCAAGAGTGAATGGGTGCATGTGGAGAACACGCATGAAGGGATTATAGATAGAGAGTTGTTTCAACAGGTACAATCTAAAATTCAGGAATATACGGAAGCTTATAAGAAGAAACATCAGCAGAACAATGGGGCTATTCAGAAATCATAATTTCTATACAGGAAAAATATGGTGCGGAGGCTGTGGCAACCACATGACGTTGTCAGAGAAAGAAATGCACATTCTTTTATATCTGCGGACCAATACTAACCATAAATCGGAGGAGAAAGCAATACAAAGGGCACAGAGTCAGAAAAGAATATGTGGATGACGATGTTCTTCGCCTGATCAAACGCATATGAAAACCGTATTGGATACGGAAAAATGATTCAGGAAATGAAAAAAGCTTCAAAAATCAGACACAGTATTTGCTTCTGGATAAGGAAGTGCGGAAACTTCGACGGGAACTGAGCCGTATCAGTAAGCGTAAATCAGTTTATATGAAGATTACTCGGAACGTTTGATTACAGAAGAAGAGTACATACAGTTTTTCTCGGATCTATTCCAATGAAATTGAGAATATCAAGAGCCGTCTGGACACAGTATTGGCAGCACAGGTTCGGTATTCCCAGGATTACCACATTGAAGAAGGCTGGGAAATGTGATACATACTTATATGTCAAAGCGTAAGCTGACAAAGAAATGGCAGATGCCTTTGTGGATTCAATTATTATCCATGGTAAGTATGATTATGAGATCAAGCTGGTATATGACGATCAGTTTGCAGATTTACAGAAATTAAAGAAAGAGAAGGAGGCGCAGTCAAGATGACAGATCATAGAAAAACAGCTGTTTACATCCGTTTATCCGCAGAAGATGACAATGTAGATGGCAGAGCTAAAAGAGAGCGACAGTGTAACTTCTCAGAGAATTCTGTTAAAATCATTTGTGATTGATCAGCTGGGTGTAGCTGAGTCAGATATCCTGGAATATGTGGATGACGGTGTCAGCGGTACTCATTTTAAACGGCAGGGATTTCAACAGCTGCAGGATGACATGAAAAGTGGAGAAATCGGCTGTGTAGTTGTAAAGACTTCTCAGATTTGGAAGAGACTATCTGGAAGTTGGATTTTATATTGAATATATTTTCCCACTTCTACAGATTCGATTTATTTCGATTAATGACAGCTATGACAGTGCTGCAAGCAGGAATGACTGGTGGAATGAATGTGGCATTGCAGAATCTGGTATACAATATGTATAGCCTGGATTTGTCCAAAGAAAATTTCATCAGCATTGCAGACAAGAACGAGAAATGGTACACGCCTTCCGGTAAAATGCCAGATATGGCTATAAAAAGGAAAAGATGGAAGGCTGGAAGTTGATCCAGAGGCTGCAAAAGTCGTAAAATGATTTTCGGATGGCAGCGGAAGGAACAAGCTTTGCAGATATTACAAGGGAATTGAACAGACAGGAGATTGTCACTTGTGATGAACAGAAATTATCAAGAGGGACCAGGTACAGTTCCAGAGGTTTGACACGATCAAAAGAAACACTGGAGCCCTACGACAGTAGCAGCAATTGTCCGGGATGAGATTTATATTGGAACCAGAATCTGGGGCAAAACGCGTTGTAGTATGCATACTGGCCATAAAGCAGTTCTGAATGATGAAACAGAATGGGTTCGCCTGGAAAATCATCATACGGCAATTATAGACAGGCAATTGTTTGAAAAAGCAAATGAAATGCATCCGAAAAAGAAGAGAAGTGTTGCGGAATCACGCACCAATTTTACTCTGGAAAGACGTAAAAAACAGCCGGCATTGCTGCTATGTGCCAACTGTGGGCATTCTTTACTAAAGAAACGGAGCATCTGCTAAAATGCTCAGATGCTCGAACCAATGGAGATCCTGTGTGTCGAAGTCTGGTGATCCGACGGGAACCGCTGGAGGAGAATATCCTTGGGCTTGTTCATCAGTATGCAGCGTCAATGTTGGAAAAAGAAAGAAAGTATCTTACAACAGGCAATGCGACTACAAAGAGATCAATACCGCAGAATTGCAAAAGCAGAGCCGACAGTTGACCTCGGAAAGATGAAACTCTATGATGATTACAAAGATGGTCGTATGGATCGTGATTTGTATAAGCAGAGAGCGGAAAAGATAAGTGGACAGCTGGATGAAATTAAACGAAAAATAGAAGATGCGGAGAATAGCAAAAAGTTTCTTGAACAAAATGAACTTTCTGATAAAATAAAACTAAAAGATTTCTTGGGAATTCAGAAGTTCGATACAGAGAAGCTGCGTGAGATTATCAAGGTGATCCGTGTTCATAGTCAGGATGAAATCGAAATCGAATGGAATTTTGACGATATTTTTTCAGAACAGAGATAACTTGAGCAGGACAAAAATGACTTATCAGAAGATAATAAAGGTGCTGGGACTACCTGATGGAAGCGTCAGATAGTCTTCTGCAGAAAAAAATAAAATTTTTTTTGTCCTATACTTGACACATCCACATGTGTGTCGTCATACATTTTGTTCTAATATGGCTAAGTCGGGAATGAATCCGAAGATGCTTCAATATATTATGGGACACTCGGATATCAGTGTTACGATGAATACCTATACTCATGTTAAATTTCAGGATGCACAGGAAGATTTTCAAAAAGCAATCAATTCATAATGACCTGATGAAAATGAGAGAAAAATGGCTGAATGCCAGTATTTATCTTAATCCCCAATTTCTTACCTGTCGATACCCAATGGCAGATTTGCCTTTGGTACAGACTTGAAATTTACCAAAGTTTTTACCAAAATTGATGACAAAAATATGCAAAGATATGCCAAAATAGGCCAGAATAAGTGAAAAATGAAGAAAGGTAAAAAGGCTTGAAAAGCCCGAAAATACTGGAAATATGAGAAAAATCAAGATTTTATTTATTTGCCACGGCAACATCTGCCGTTCCCCAATGTCAGAATTCGTATTAAAAGACATGGTGGAACAGCGTGGCTTGACAGAACAATTTGAAATCGCTTCGGCGGCGACCAGCACAGAGGAAATCTGGAACGGCAAAGGGAATCCAATCTATCCGCCGGCGCAGGCAGAACTAAAAAAGCATGGGATTGGAAAGACCGCATACACCAACTTTGCGGGCAAGCGCGCCAGACAGGTGACAAAAGAAGATTATCATCACTATGACTACCTGCTTTGTGCGGATACCAACAACATCCGTAACACAGAGCGTATCACAGGCGCGGATACCGAAGGAAAAATTCATCTGTTGTTAGATTATGCAGACGAACTTCAAGAGGGTAGTCAGCTTCAGACTAAAAATAAAAGCAGCAATTCAATCAGCCAGACAATCAGCCGCCGCGGCAAATCAATCGCAGACCCGTGGTATTCCGGGGATTTTACACAGACATGGAATGATGTGGTGGCAGGGTGTACAGGTTTTTTAAATTATCTTAAAAACGTGCATAAGATATAAAAGCAGCATCAGTTTCTGCGCGCCTGCCGGAATTTGGACGGTGTCATATGATATTCGCGCAGGAATAAGCGGTTAAAATAAGATACATTTTCAAAACCGCATTCCAGGGAAATCGCAAGAATGTCATCATCTGATGCACACAGCAGGTGCGCGGCACGGATTAGGCGGTACTCATTTAAGTAAGCAATAAAGGGCTTTCCCATATACAGCTTGAAAAATTTCATGAAATGGGAGCTGCTGAAACCGCAGACTGCCGCAATCTGCTCAATACTGATTTTTTGTGGGTAGTAATTTGCAATATAATCGGTAATCAGGCACAGCTTTTCCTTCGTATTTTCTTTAAAATAACCGTTTTTCCGGGAGGAAACAGCACTGTTTTTTTGCTGCGGTAAATCACACGTTGTAATTTCACGCATTTGATCCGGTGCAAGAATCTCTGATTCCAGAATAAAAAACAACTGATACAGCCAGCCTTTAATGCCGAGATAATACCCGGCAGGATAGGTGGTACGCAAATCGTCAATCCGGTCAAGGCAGATTTGAACAGCGCGGTGCGCTTTCGGAACCCGGTCTATTAAAACCGGAAAATCTTCGGGGAAATTTTGCAGGCGGTGAAAAAAGTTAAAAGACATCGTATCCCCTTCTTTTGGGATTAACATCTGCATATCAAAAATGATATTTTCGTATGAAAATGCTTCCGATTCATACTGCGCAATGGAATGAAGCCTGCCCGGCAGAATAAAGACAATGCTGTCTTTGACAACCGGGTAGGAAATACCATCAACATTGACCATTCCCCTGCCGCTCTTTACATAAATAATTTCCGTTTCACGGTGCCAGTGCATCGGCACACACGGAAAATCCAGCGGAATCGAGCAAGGATAAGTATTATAGGAAAAATCCGTATCATAGTGTTTTTTCGTTTCTTCGTAATTTTCATATTCTAATATGTGCATAGCCCCTCCAATCCGCAGATTTACTGCACAAACGCCAATTTCATATATTTTGTATATCATGATATGATGTTGGGGTCAAAAGCCTCAACTATGATATCTATGGATTGTTCCGTGCTAAACATGTGCCACTGGCACATAGCACCCGCCTATGAGCAAGCTCATGTGGGTTCAGATATTTTGACCCTGGTATCATGATATAAAAGTATGATAGTATTGTATTATTTTAAGCGGTAATTATGCAAGATAAAAAATCTTAGAAATATATAATAATAATCAGAATTATCGAAAAATAACCAGAAATAAAAATAGGAGTGGAGAGAAGTATGAGCATAGCAGAAATTTGTAACAAAATGTATGGAAAGACCATCAGAGAGTGCAGTAACGAACAGGTCTATACGGCACTGCTGGCACTGGTAAAGAAAGTCACGGAAGAAAGAAAAGAAGCGCAGGAGCGGCAGGAAAAAGAAAACGGCAAGAAAGTGTATTACATTTCCGCAGAATTTCTGATTGGAAAGCTGCTGTCAAACAACCTGATTAATCTGGGGCTGTATGAGCAGGTTTCGCAGGAATTAGAGGAAAACGGAAAGAACATTGCACAAATCGAAGAAGCCGAGCCGGAGCCGTCACTTGGAAATGGCGGACTGGGACGGCTGGCAGCGTGCTTTTTGGATTCCATTGCCACATTAAACTTAAACGGGGACGGCATTGGCATCAATTATCATCTGGGGCTGTTCCGTCAGGTGTTTGCACAGAATAAGCAGACAGAACAGCCGGATTACTGGATTCAAAAGGAAAGCTGGCTGACAAAGACGGAGGTGCAGTACCCGGTACAGTTTGGCAAATTGTCCGTCATGTCGAGAATGTATGACATTGATGTGACAGGTTACGAGGGCAGGGTCAACAAACTGCATTTGTTTGATATCGACACGGTTGATGAAAAAATACCGATGCACGACGACATTGATTTTGATAAAATGCGATTGAGAAGAATCTCACGCTCTTTTTGTACCCGGACGACAGCGACAGAGCCGGACAGTTATTGCGCATTTACCAGCAGTATTTTATGGTAAGCAATGCCGCACAGCTGATTCTTTCAGAGTGCCGCAGGAAATGTGAAAAAGCGGGAAAGACGTTAAAGAATCTGAATGAATTTGCGGTGATTCAGATTAATGATACGCACCCGACAATGGTTATTCCTGAATTAATCCGTATTTTGACAACACAGAAAGACATTGACGGCAGTTTGATGACGATGCAGGAGGCGGCAGAGGTGGTGACAAAGACGTGTGCATACACAAATCACACGATTCTTGCAGAAGCACTCGAAACATGGCCGTTGGACTATCTTGAGGAGGTTGTGCCGCAGTTAGTTCCGATTATCCGTTATCTTGATGAAAATGTACGCGCCCGTTATACGGATTCTTCCGTTTACATTATTGACGAAAATGACCGCGTGCATATGGCACATATTGATATTCATTATGGTTTCAGTGTAAATGGGGTGGCAAAGCTGCATACGGAGATTTTGATGCAGGAAGAACTGAAATCTTTTTACCGCATTTATCCTGAAAAATTTAACAATAAAACCAACGGCATTACGTTCAGAAGGTGGTTACTGCACTGCAATCAGGCACTGGCCGCCTATATTGAAGAACTGATTGGTGCAGATTTTAAAAAGGAAGCAGGGGAACTTTCACAGCTTATAAAATATGCAGATGATGAAAATGTGATTGCGCGCATGCTTGAAATCAAGGCGGAAAATAAGAAACGTCTTGCTGCATATATGCAGGAAAAATGCAGTGTAAAAATCAATCCGCAGTCGGTCTTTGACATCCAGGTAAAGCGCCTGCATGAGTACAAGCGCCAGCAGATGAACGCACTGTATGTCATTTACAAATATTTTGAGATTAAGGCCGGAAATATTCCGGATACTCCGGTTACGGTTATTTTCGGTGCGAAGGCGGCAAAAGCATATACGATTGCAAAAGATATTATTCACTTAATTTTGTGCCTGGGTGAATTGATTGCAAATGACCCGGATGTCAGTCCGTATTTAAAGGTTATCATGGTGGAAAATTATAATGTGACGATGGCGGAAAAGCTGATTCCGGCGTGCGACATTTCAGAGCAGATTTCGCTGGCTTCCAAGGAAGCTTCCGGAACGGGCAATATGAAATTTATGTTAAACGGTGCACTGACACTCGGAACATTTGACGGTGCAAATGTCGAGATTGCACAGCTTGTCGGCAAAGACAATATCTATACCTTTGGTGCATCCAGTGACGAAGTCATCGCGCATTACAAAAATGCCGATTACTGTGCAAAGGACCTTTATGAAAAGGATGAAATGATAAAAAAATGTGTTGATTTTATCGTTTCAGATGAGTTAAAGCAGTATGGTGATGAAGAAAACTTAGCCCGTCTGCACCATGAAATTATCAGCAAAGACTGGTTCATGACACTGTTGGATTTCAAGGAATATATAAAGGTAAAAGAACAGGCGCTTGCAGACTACAAAGACAGAGCCGCATGGGGCAGAAAAATGCTGATAAACACCGCGATGGCAGGCTTCTTCTCCTCCGACCGCACCATCCGCCAGTACAACACCGATATCTGGAAACTGTAAGCCGGGCAAAAAGTAAACAGGCGGCAAAAAACACAAACCCTTTCCGTCCCCGCCAAGGCGAAATCACCCACAATCTTTTCGCCCGCCCCCTCCAAGGCAAAAAACACCCTCACTTTACGTCAAACAGCGTGTGTAAAGTGAGGGTGTTTTTTTGCCTCCACAGCGTGTGGAAAATGCGGGTTGTTTTTTTGCCTGTTACAGCATCACTCCGGAATTTTCCTTACTCCGTTCCATATAGTGATTGAGCTGTTCAAACGGCTTGCGAAGGACAAGACCGATGAGAATGGCAATGATAATATAGATAAAGAGTCTGCCGATACATTCCCAGTAATAATTGCCGTACATGCCGCCAATCGTTTCGCGCAGGGCATCCATGGCATATGGGAATGGCAGGTAGCGGTAAATCATCCGGTAAACCTTTGGCAGGACGTCAATCGGGAACGTACCGCCGCTTCCGGCAACCTGGACTACCATGAAAATAATTGCAAGGGCTTCACCGATATTGCCAAAGGCAACCGTCAGTGCATACATAAAAATCGTAAAGACCAGGCTGGTGACAGAACATGCAAACCAGTATAAAACCGGGTGCGGACACTGAATCTGGATATAAAACAGATTTCCGAGTACAATCAGAAGTGTCTGCAACTGCCCGATACAGTAAAATGTCAGGTATCGTCCGAAAAATTTCTGATACGGCTTTACACCGGCCGGCAGGTGTTTGGATTTTTTCACCTGTGTATGAATGATAGCCACCATAATCAGACCGCCGACCCAGATGGAAAGGACCGTGTAAAACGGTGAAACGGCAGAACCGTAAGCTGAAATTTCATAAATCTTTTTGGTCGTAATTTCTACCGGTGAGGCAATAAAGTCTGCCAGTGTCTGCGGGTCACTGCCTAAAATTTCATTCACAAAATCATATTCCGGGTCGGAAGCGATTTTATTGAGTAATTCAATAGAATCGGAAAGCTTAGTCATCAGTGCATTTAAAGTCTGCTGTGTCAGTGTCAGATTTTCCTGTCCCTGTGTAATCGCATCCGTAAAGGTGTTCATGTCGCCGTCCATATCCTGATATAAAGAAGAAATGGAAGACATTACACTGCGGATAGAGGATACATTTTCCGAAAGTGAAGCGGAAACCTCTGACAGGGAAGAAACTGAATTGGCATCCAGAAGCTTTTGCAGGGCGGCAAGTTCTCCTGCCTGTGTATCCAGTGTTTCCGGTAAATCCGATGAAGAACTGCGCGCAAGAGAGGAAACATCGGAAGAAATCTGTGTAATGGAAATCAGGGAATCTAACATCACATTGTATGTCTGCAATTCATTGTAGGCATCGGTCAGTTTACCGGATATGACATCAATGAGTGAATTCCCTGTGGTATCATCCAGTGTCAGACTGTCAAAATCCACGGTGATAGCAGCGGAGCTGGCGCTTACAAGACTTTTTGTTAAAGTGTTCACAAAGGTGGAATTAGTCTGTGACTGAACTGCTTTTTTGGCTTTATCCGTAATTTTCGGCGCAATGGCATTTTTCTTCTGATTACAGTAATACTGAATCTGCGGATGTTCTAGGGAATCCGAGAGAAAACTTACCATATCGCTTGTAAAGTCAGACGGTAGAACCAGTGCGGCATAGTAGTCGCCGCTGTACACGCCGTCAATGGCTTCCTGCGTGGAATCCGTAAAGACCCAGCCGATGGTTGTATTGGCTTTTAAATTAGAAATAATCTGGTCGCCGATATTTACAGTCACACCGTCAATAGTTACACCCGGATCATCAGACGCCACAGCAACCTTGATGCGGGAAGTGGAATCTGTTCCGTATGGGTCCCAGTTTGACAGAGTGTTAAACCACGCATACAGGGATGGAATGACGGTAAGACCAATCAGTACAACAATGGCGACCACATTGGTACTGATACGTTTGAGGTCCTGTATAAAAACAAGAAAAATATTTTTCATAGTTTAATCTCCTTTGCAGCAGTGATAATAGACTGTAAGTTGTTATTGAGACGGGATGGTAAATCTTGTACAAGGTAGTCGTGTCCCTCTTTCAAATCCAGTCCGAGCTGTTTTAATTTTTTTTGCATCTGGTCATCAATGTAAGCGACCGTTACCAGATATGCAGAAATCAAAAAGAGTGAAATTACCCATAATAAAAGATACACAACCTTTGAACTCTCCATATGCAGCAGCAAAATAAGGAAAATCATCGGGATAATGGCAATACACCAGAGTCCCGCCTTAATACGCTTCTGATTGCGTTCATGCAGTGTATGGCTGAATTCCTGAATCTGCATTAAAGTCGCGTTAAAATCTTCATCACGTCCGTTCTTAGACGAAGACACGTCCGTAAAATCCGTATCCGGTGAACCGGAATCGGACAGGCTTCTGGCAGAAGTCCGTGCTATGGGTGTTGCCAGAAGGTCATCTGCCACAGGGCTGTTTTTTAAAGTCATAGTTCTACCTCACTAACAAATATGTATTGATTACATCATTTTGGTTTCTTTCATCTTTTCCTCAAAGAAATGATTGAGCGGAATGAAAGGTTTGCGGATTACCAGTCCGAGTAAAAGGGAAGCTGCGGCAAAAATCAGCAGTTTTCCCATATAAATAAAGTAGTTCATTTCATACATGCCGCTGATGGCTTCGCGCATGGCGTTAATCGCATACGGGAACGGGAAGTACAGGTATACGTTCTGGAAAAACTTCGGCAGCAGTTCAATCGGGAATGTACCGCTCGAACCGGCAATCTGGATAACAACCATAACAACGGCAATGGTCTTTCCGACATCGCCAAAGGAAAGTGTCAGCGTGTAAATCAGCAGGACAAATACAAAGCTTGCGACAGAAGCCGTCAAAATGAGCAGTCCCGGATGTTCACAGGAAACTTTTAATAAATATAAATCGCCGAGTACAATAATCAGGCTCTGTATCTGTCCCATCACAAAGAATAAAAGGAATCTGCCCAGATACAGTTCGTGCGGTTTTGCCATCAGTTCCATCTTCGGATTATTGTCAACGTGTACTTTCATCAGTGCCACGAGTACGATACCGCCGACCCACAGCGCCAGTGCTGTGTAAAACGGTGTAACTGCCGTACCGTAGTTGACTGCCGGGTAGACATCAATCTGTTCAACTTCCACAGGTGTTGCAATAAATTCGGCATAGGAGGCCGCATCGGCATGTAATAACTGTGAAAGCGTCTGATAAGCCGAAGAATCCGTAATATTATTTAAGGAAGTCAAAATCAGCTGGATTTTATCGGACATGCCCGAAATAATCGTTCCGGTATCGCCAAGGGTCTGGTTTGTCGTCAGGGCGATTTTGCTGGTTCCGAGTAAAATCTGTTCTAAGCTGTTTAGCTGGCTGCCTGAATTTTCAAGTGATTTATAGGCAGAATCCGCAGCTGCGTTCACGGTGATTTTTAATGAATTTAAACCGGATGAAGCAATGGTGTGATACTTCTGCTGGGTCTGTGTCATTTTATCAAGGCAGGAGGATAACAGGGTATGCAGCACCTCTGCCTTTGCAGCGGCAATTTCAGGTGTTTCCTTTACAATCGAAGAAGTCTGGTCAATCAGATTCTTTGCAAGGTCCTGTAAAGTAGAAATTGCTTCAAGTTGTCCGCGGATCTGTGCAATAATGTTATGGTCAATATATTCCAGATCATCTAATTTGTTTAAAAGGTCATCCAGTTTATGATTCTGCTCAAGCAGGGAGTTTAAGCCGTCTAATGCAGCAGAAAGTGCATCGGATGCCCCTTGTGTATCGCTTGTGATTTTATTCTGTGCCGTGTCTAAATGCTTTTGCACCTGCTCAGAAATGGTTTCCATGGCGGCAAGTGTTGTGTCAAGCTGGTCGGTCATGTTATCGACAGAGCGGGACAGTGCAGACTGTGTCAGCTTTGTTGTATCTTTTGAATTTTCTAAAATATCCTGTAATTCCGGAATCAATGCACTCATGGATTCCAGATTTTCCGATAAAGAAGCATTGCCGTTCTGGAAGGTGGCAATGGTATCGGCATAACCGGACAGATTATCCTGAATGGTCTTCATATCGTCAATAAGTTTGCCGGAAATGGAAGAATCCTTTTGGGTAATACTTTCAAGACCGCTTAATGCCGTCTGTGCGGCAACGTTAATAAATTCTGTGTTAATCGTCTGCTGCAGTGTAGAACTTGCCGTATCGGTAATCTTTGTGGCAACGGCATTTTTCTTTGAATTTTCGTAATATGTCACGCTTGGGTGATTCATGCCGTTATCCAGAAAATCAAACAGACTGCGGCTGAAATCATCACCGATAATAATGGCAGCATAATAACTGCCGTCATATACCCCTTTTAAAGCAGCATCTGTATCCTGTGGAAAAACCCAGCCTACACCGGTATTGTCATGGAGCTGCTCCACAACCTGATTTCCCATATTGACAGGGTCGCTTCCCTTTGAAGAAAATCCACTGTCTTCAGATACGACAGCAACCTTTAAGGAAGATGTGTTGGCATACGGGTCCCAGTTGGAATAAATGTTAAACCACGCATACAGGGACGGAATAATACACAATCCGCCCGCAATCACCAAAGCGAATAAATTGCGGCTAAGACCGGTAACGTCTTTGCGGAATATATGTAAGATATGTTTCATAAAGACCTCATTTCTGTGCCTGATATACAGCACACTGTTATCATCAGAAAGCGAGCAAAGGCACTTTCATAGCGACATTATAGTATATTGGCAGTTCAAAAGCCAGTTATTTTTTACATTAAATGGAAGGTGTGGTATACTGGCTATATAGTAAATGGACAGAATGGGGAATGGTATGTATACAATTTTAATAGTGGATGATGAAAAGATTGAACGTAACGGAATTAAATTTCTGTTAAAGAAGCAGGCAGAGCCGTTTGAAATCTATGAAGCACCAAACGGCAAAGCAGCACTCGAGCAGCTTTGTTCAATGCGCAATCAGGGGAAAAAGATAGATATATTGCTGACCGATGTAAAAATGCCGTTTATGGACGGCATAGAACTTATTGGAGCAGCCAAAGAAGAGGGGTTTACATTAAAAACAATTATATTCAGCGGGTATAATGAATTTGAGTATGCCAAGCTGGCAGTGCGTCTTGGCGTATCGGACTACATTTTAAAGCCGGTCAATCCACAGGAATTTGCACAGACCATAGAGAAGGTTACAGGGGAACTGCAAAAGCAGTATGTTGAAAATGAACAACGTCTGCAGCAGAGCAGCTATATGCGGGAATATCTTTTATATACCTTATTTAATGGGGGCGGTGCAGAACAGGTGCATACATTGGCAGGAAATCTTGCGGGAGAAAATTTCTGGAATCACTTCCACCGGATTGTATTTCTTGAGTTTGACCGAGAATTTTTTGGGAAAAAAGCGCTTGATTTTCAGGCGGAGATACTTGAAGAAAATATGAGTGAAGAATATCAGTATTTAAACTTAAACCCGCAGCAGGCAGTGCTTTTATTAAATGCCAGTCCGCATTACATGACCCTGCAGCAGACAGCACAAAAGCTGCATGATGCCGTTTTCAAAAAATACGGCGAACACTGTCATTTTGCAATTTCAGGCGAAATTGACGATTATGAAAAAATACCGCAGACAATGGATATGCTTGAAGCCCTGATGGAAAATAAGTTTTACCGCCCTGATGTGTATGTATATTCCGAGGACATCAGTGAGGAAACGCCGGTGCTGGTGCAGATTGATGACGACACGCTCATGAAACAGATGAAACAGGATATTAAGATGAAAGATATCCGGGCACTTAGGGAGCATTTTGACAGAATGTGTGCCAAGTACCGCAAAAAATCATATTTTTCACAGATTTATATTAAATTTATTTTTTCTAATCTGTTAAAAGATTTCTATCAGAATCTGCCGGAGACGCGGGAAGAGGAATTTAATAAGCAAATTGATACATTGTATAAGTCCGGGGATTTTAACTGTATTGTGTCGATTGTCAACAGCCATATTGATAAGCTGGAAGCGGCATTTGCAAAAAATCCGCAGACACAGCATAAAGAAATTGAAACAGTCAAAAAGTATATTTATACGCATTTCGGGGATGAACTGGGCGTAGAACAGCTTGCAGATATGGTGTATCTGGCACCGAGTTATTTAAGTACGGTTTTTAAAAAAGAAACCGGACAGAATTTAAGTAAATTTATCAAGCAGTACCGCATGGAAAAGGCAAAGGATATGCTTGAAAATACAAATATGAAAATTGTAAATATCAGCGAAGCGTGCGGTTATCAGAATGTTTCGTACTTCTGCCAGAGTTTCCGCGAGTGCTACGGGGTGAGTCCTCAGAAATTCAGAAATGGAATTTAAGATGAATATAAAAAATATGAAGTTGAAATACAGGCTGGCAGGGATTTACCTGCTCACGGCAGTACTGCCGGTTATTGTGCTGTTTACATTTTCCTACGGGCAGATGAAGCATATTTTAATTGAGCGCGATACGAAAAGTATCCAGAATTTTGTCAATCAGGCGGGAGCGGGCATTGATACCAAGTTAGAGGTGTATAACAACCTGTCCAATTACATCACCTTTAATGAAACGATTTCGCGGGTTGTCAGCTACGACTATAAAAGCGATTATGAAATGTACGACCAGCTTGTGCTGTTGTTTGACCCGATGCTATCGTCGCTTAAATATTTCCACGAAGACGTGAAACAGGTGACGATTTACGCAGAAGGCACGGTAAAGCACGATACCACGCTTGCCCCACTGTCTGAAATTGAAGCTGCACCGTGGTTTGATACGTCAAAGGAACATACAACGATTCAGTGGTTTGCGGACAGCTCGGCGCACACGTTGTCATCGGCACGAAAAATGTCACTGCTCTATCAGAAGAATAAACTCGGCATTTTATACATTTCAGTGGATTATGATAAGGTGTTTGAAGCACTTGAAGAAAATACGCAGAAAAACTACGGGATTTATATTGTCGATTCTGCGGGCAGCGAGGTGTATGAATTCCACAGCTTTACCGGTGAAAATGTGGATAAGGCGTTAAATTTTGCAGACTTTTGTGGAATACGGGACGGCAGCGGCGATTACACGGTTATCAGTACACCGCTTGCGACAACGGACTGGACGATTTATATGTATGAACCGACAGAATTGATTATCCAGTCGGCAAAGCCGATGATGCGCATGATTTTTGTGGCAGTGACGGTGATTATAGCCGGTGCAGTGCTTGCACTGATATCGACCTCGCGCTTTTTAATAGAGAGAATTGAGCTGTTACAGCACAATATGCAGAAGGTGGAGCAGGGCGATTTCACAGTACGTGTCCATAGTGACAGCAACGATGAAATCGGTGCATTAATTAACGGCTTTGATCATATGGTCAGCCGCATCAGCACCTTAATTACCGAGGTTTATGAGGGCAGGATTCACCAGAAGGAATATGAAATGCGGGCACTCCGGGCGCAGATAAATCCACATTTTTTATACAATTCGCTGTCCCTGATTAACTGGAAAGCTATTGAGAGCGGGCAGGAGGACATCAGCCGGATTACACTTGAACTTTCCAATTATTACAGAACCTCATTAAATAAAGGAAGAAACACATTGACATTAGAGCAGGAATTAAGCAATGTACGCTCCTATCTGCAAATCCAGCAGCTTATGCATGACGGGGATTTTGATGTGGAAATAGATGTGGCAGCGGAAATTTTACAGTACGAATCCCTGAATCTGATTTTACAGCCGCTGGTTGAAAATGCGATTGATCACGGAATTGACTTAAAAACAGAGGGCAGAGGGCGGATTACAATCCGCGGCTGGCAGGAGCCTGCACAAAAGCCGTTCACACACCGGACAGATATGGAATCTGACACACAATCCGAAACGAAATCCGGTACAGAATCCCGCCGAGAACCAGATGTGGAATCCGGCACAGATTATCTGGTAGTATTGACGGTATCGGATAACGGTGTCGGCATGGATAAGCAGACGGCGGCAGATTTTTTAACGGTGCAGTCCGGCGGATATGGTGCAAGAAATGTCAACGAGCGGTTAAAGCTGTATTACGGGGATCAGTATCAGTTAAAGGTGGACAGTAAACAGGGCGAAGGTACAACGATTACAATTACATTTCCGGCACGTGTCTATACCACACAGAAACAGGCTTAAGACGGCGGTAGACGGGCATTTTATAAAATGATTTTACAACTGTCTTGTCACCTGTAAAGAAACGTGATATAATTACCAACAAAAAATTTAGCACTTATACAGGAAAATGAGGTAAATGATGAACGCGGTAACAGAGGAAATTAAGCAACTGAAAAAAGAGAAAAATGCAGTCATTCTTGCACATTACTATGTGGAAGATGCCGTGCAGGAAATTGCAGATTACATCGGGGACTCGTACTACTTAAGCCGTCTTGCAACGGAAACAACAGCAGATGTCGTTGTTTTCTGCGGTGTGGGATTTATGGGTGAGAGCGCAAAGGTATTAAATCCGGGGAAAAAGGTTTTAATGCCGGATATGAGTGCGGACTGTCCGATGGCACATATGGCAGATATCGCAGGAATTGAAAAGCTTCGTGCAGAGTATGAAGATTTAGCGGTTGTCTGTTATATCAACTCCACGGCAGAGTTAAAAGCACACGCGGATGTATGTGTGACTTCCTCAAATGCGTTAAAGATTGTAAAGGCACTCCCGAATAAACACATCTTATTTATTCCGGATGACAATCTCGGACATTTTATTGCAGAGCAGGTGCCTGAGAAAGAATTTTTATACCAGAACGGACACTGTCCGGTTCATAAGGCAATTGCACCGGAAGCTGTCAAAAAGGCAAAACAGGAGCATCCGCAGGCACTTGTGCTTGCACACCCGGAATGTCTTCCGGAAGTGTCGGCACTGGCAGATTATGTAGGCAGTACCTCGGGTATTATTGATTATGCAACAAAAAGCGATGCAGAGGAATTTGTGATTTGTACGGAAACAGGTGTATTTTACGAGTTGAAAAAGAAAAATCCTGGGAAAAAGTTTTATCCGGCATCGGCTCATCAGATCTGCCCGGATATGAAAAAGATTACATTAGAGAAAGTACGGGATGTCTTAAAAAATGAGAGCAATGCCGTAACGGTGGAAAAAGAGTTAAGTGAAAAGTCAGGCCGTCCGCTTGAGAGAATGTTAGAGCTTGCAAAATAGCCGGAAAGAATGTGTCAAGATGAATGAGAATAAGGTAAAGTTACATATTAATACGGACATTGTGATTGTAGGAACGGGAGTCGGCGGCTTGTTTACCGCACTGAATCTGCCACGCGATAAGCAGATTGTGATGATTACAAAGGCGGATTTGGAAAGCAGTGATTCGTTTCTTGCACAGGGTGGAATTTGTGTATTAAAAAATGAAGATGATTACGACAGTTATTTTGAAGATACTATGCGTGCAGGACATTATGAAAACAGAAAAGAGTCTGTGGATATCATGATTCGTTCTTCACGTGAGATTATTGATGATTTAATCGGATACGGTGTAGATTTTGAGCGGGATGATAACGGACACTTGCGTTTTACAAGAGAAGGTGCCCATTCCACACCGAGAATCCTCTTCCATGAAGATATTACGGGAAAAGAGATTACAAGCAAGCTGCTTGCACAGGTGCAGAAGCTGCCGAATGTTACAATCCTTGAAAATACGGAAATGGTAGATATTGTTGAACAGGACAATGTATGCTACGGTATTGTATGCCGTGTATCAAAGGAAGCGATGCCGCATCTGATTACAATTTCGGCAAAGGATACCGTATGGGCATGCGGCGGTATCGGCGGTTTATACACACATTCCACGAATTTTCCGCATCTGACGGGTGATGCACTGGCACTGTCCCTGCGCCATCATATCGAACTGGAAAATATTGATTATATCCAGATTCATCCGACAACACTGTATTCCGAAAAGCCGGGAAGAAGATTTTTAATATCTGAATCAGTACGTGGGGAAGGCGCTATTTTATTAAATAGGAAAGGCGAGCGGTTTGTTGATGAACTGCTTCCAAGAGATGTGGTTGCACGGGCAATTTATGAGCAGATGGAAAAAGACGATATGCCGTATGTGCATCTGTCACTTGAAAATATAGATAAAAAGACGATTATGGAACATTTTCCGAATATTTATCAGCATTGTCTGGAAGAAGGCTATGACATCACAAAGGAAAGTATTCCGGTTGTACCGGCACAGCACTATTTTATGGGCGGTGTCCATGTAGACTGCAACAGCAAAACGTCTATGGAACAGTTATATGCAGTCGGTGAAGCAAGCTGTAACGGTGTGCATGGCGCAAACCGTCTGGCAAGCAATTCCCTGCTTGAAAGTCTGGTCTTTGCGAAACGTGCGGCAAAGCATATTACAGACGGCTTTGATATGGCAGAGAGTTGTCCGGAGCTCGTGGAAGCGGCAGCACTCCGGAAGTACAACGGCTATGATGAATTGAAAAAACAGTACAAGACAGAAATTTTTGAAGAAATTGAAAGGGAGAAAAAGGTACATGAACAGTATATCAATGAAGTTAAATGCAGATAAATTAATTATGCAGGCACTGGAAGAAGATATTACAAGCGAAGATATTACGACAAATGCCGTAATGCGCCACCCGCAGCAGGGCGAGGTACAGCTTTTGTGCAAGCAGGACGGTGTGATTGCGGGCTTGGACGTATTTAAAAGAGTGTTTGAGCTTTTAGACGAAACAACAGAAGTCGTATTTTACGTAAAGGACGGAGATGCTGTAAAAAAAGGTGATTTGCTTGCAGTCGTAAAGGGTGATATCCGTGTCCTGCTTTCAGGAGAACGCACCGCCTTAAATTACTTACAGAGAATGAGCGGTATCGCAACGTATACCCGCTCGATAGCCGATTTGTTAAAGGGCAGTAAAACAAAGCTGCTTGATACAAGAAAGACAACACCGAACAACCGCATTTTTGAAAAATATGCCGTAAAGGTCGGCGGCGGTTATAATCACCGTTACAACTTATCGGACGGTGTTTTGTTAAAGGATAACCACATCGGAGCCGCAGGCGGTGTCAAAGAAGCCGTAACTATGGCAAAGGAATATGCGCCGTTTGTCAGAAAGATTGAAGTGGAAGTCGAAAATCTGGATATGGTACGCGAAGCGGTAGAAGCGGGCGCAGATATTATCATGCTGGATAATATGACACCGGAAATGATGAAAGAAGCAGTCCGTATTATTGACGGCAGGGCAGAAACAGAGTGTTCCGGCAACGTTACGTTAGAAAACGTGGCACGTCTGACAGATATCGGCGTGGATTATATTTCAAGCGGTGCGCTGACCCATTCCGCTCCGATTTTGGACGTTTCTTTAAAAAATTTACATGCAGTATAAAAAAACTTTTCAAAATAAAGAAAATCAGTAAAAAAATAGCTTTATTGCTTTAATTGGATAAATAATCTGCTTTTCTTTTTTATAATAGTGTGTTAACATAATAACACACTAAATTTTTGGAGGTTTCTAATGAAGAAAGACGAATTTAAGCCGTATATTCCGGCTGACAAAATTACGCCTGAGTTTACAGTGACATCTGTCATTATGGGTGTCCTTCTGGCAATTATTTTCGGCGCAGCCAATGCGTATCTTGGTCTGCGTGTCGGAATGACTGTATCTGCTTCTATTCCGGCAGCAGTTATTTCCATGGGCGTTATCCGCGTCATTATGAAAAAGGATTCAATCCTTGAAAGTAACATGGTACAGACAATCGGTTCTGCCGGTGAATCCCTGGCAGCGGGAGCAATCTTTACACTTCCTGTATTGTTTTTATGGTCAAAGGAAGGTATTACAGAGGCTCCAAGCCTGATTACCATTTCATTAATCGCATTATTCGGCGGTATCTTAGGTGTGTTATTCATGGTGCCGTTAAGAAATGCACTGATTGTAAAAGAACATGGTGTGCTTCCGTATCCGGAAGGTACAGCCTGTGCAGAAGTTCTTTTAGCCGGTGAAGAAGGCGGTGCAAGTGCGAAGTCTGTATTTGCAGGTATGGGACTTGCTGCTTTATTTAAGTTTGTAGTCGATGGACTCAAAGTGATTCCAAGCGTTATTACAGTACCACTCAAGGCATTCAAGACAGAGCTTTCAGCAGAAGTATATCCGGCACTGCTTGGTGTAGGTTATATCTGTGGACCAAAGATCGCATCTTATATGTTTGCCGGCGGTTTAATCGGATGGTTTGTACTCATTCCGGCAATCATTACATTTGGCGGTTCCACAATCCTTTATCCGGGAACAAAGACGATTGCTGATATGTATGCTGCAGGCGGTGCTTCTGCAATCTGGAGCAGCTACATCCGATACATCGGTGCAGGTGCCGTCGCTGCGGGTGGTATCATCAGTTTAATTAAATCCCTTCCGTTAATTGTAAGAACATTTGCAGATGCAATTAAGGGCATGAAGGGTGCAGGAAACAGCAACAGCGCTGTTCGTACAGAAGTAGACCTTGATATGCGTGTAATCGGTATCGGTGTATTAATCATGATTATTGCAATCTGGCTGTTACCGGAAATTCCGGTATCTCCGCTCGGAGCAGTTATTATTGCATTATTCGGTTTCTTCTTTGCAACGGTTTCATCCAGAATGGTTGGTATCGTCGGAAGCAGTAACAATCCGGTATCCGGTATGGCAATTGCAACTCTGTTATTTTCTACACTCTGCTTAAAGGTGACAGGAGATACAGGTGTACACGGCATGAAGGGTGCTATTGCAATCGGTTCTGTTATCTGTATCATCGCAGCAATGGCCGGTGATACTTCACAGGATTTAAAGACAGGTTATATCCTTGGTGCAACCCCGAAGAAACAGCAGATCGGTGAATTAATCGGTGCAGTTGTTTCAGCAGTTACTATCGGAGGCGTTCTTGTATTACTGGATTCTGCATGGGGATTTGGTACAACAGAGCTTGCAGCACCACAGGCAACTTTAATGAAGATGATTATCGAAGGTGTTATGGAAGGAAATCTTCCTTGGGCGCTGGTATTCATCGGTGTATTTATTGCAATCGTTGTTGAAATTCTTGGAATTTCCGTACTTCCTGTAGCAATCGGTTTATATCTGCCACTGGAATTAAGCGCAACAATTATGATTGGTGGTGTTATCCGCTGGTTCGTTGACAAGAAGAAGGCTGATAAGGAAGAAAATAAAGATGCAAACAGTGGAATCTTATTCTGCTCCGGTATGATTGCCGGTGAGGGTCTTGTAGGTATCCTTCTTGCAATCCTCGCAGTTGTCAACGTAGCCGGTAAGATTGATTTATCAGGCAGCTTTACAACAGGAATTGTTGGCGGCGTTGTATTAATGGTTGTTATGATTCTGTGCATCCTGAAGTTCTCACTTTGGAGTAAGAATGGCAAAGAAAACAAGTAAAAAAGATTTAAGAAATTATCTGGATTTTATACCGGTGCATCATGAGCAGTATTCCTATACGGTGTCAGATAATGGTGCAGTTACGGTTTACGTGGAAAATAAAGGCGTATTTAACAAAATTGCCCAGGTGGTTTTTAAAAAGCCGCGGATTTCCAAGATTCATCTGGATGAAATGGGGAATTTTATCTGGCCGTTAATGGACGGAAAGAATACGGTATACGATATTGCAGAACAGGTGAAAGCGCATTTTGGCGAAAAAGCAGAACCGCTTTACAACCGGCTGGTGCAGTATATGAGAAATCTGGAAAGCTACGGATTTATCCGTTTTAAAGAGTAATAGAAAGCGGCAGGCACATGGAATAGGGTGCCTGTCTTTTTTTATAAACGTCAATAAAAATCAACATGAATCTAAAATATCTGATATTTTAAAAAATTCCAACACCTAATATAATAAAACTATCAAAAATGTTTCTGCTGTTTTAAAGGAAAACAGCAGGGGAATGGAGGGTTTTATGAAAAAAAGAAGAATGACAGCCGCATTTTTAGCAGCGGCACTTGGGGTAACAGCATTGACAGGCTGTGGAGGCACAGGCGGCAGTACCGATACGGGGAAAAGCACAGAGGCTGAAAAAATCAGTACAACGATTACCGTATGGGGCTGCGCAGAAGATCAGGCAGACGAGAATGGCAAATGGCTTCAGACGATGTGTGAAAAATTCAACACAGAACATCCGGAATGGGATCTTACATTTGAATACGGTGTCTGCTCCGAACAGGATGCCGGAAAGACCGTTCCGCAGGATCCGAGTAATTCAGCCGACGTATATTTCTTTGCAAATGACCAGTTACAGACATTAATTGATGCGAAGGCAATAGCAAAGCTTGGCGGTGAAACGGCAGATTACGTAAAGAGTACAAACTCACAGGCAATTGTAGATTCCGTTACGGTAGACGGAGCAGTTTACGGTGTACCATTTACAACCAACACCTGGTTTATGTATTACGATAAGAGCAAATTTACAGACAGCGACGTGAAGAGTCTGGATACAATGCTTGCAAAGGACAAGGTTGCATTTAATATCACAGAAGGCTGGTATATGTCATCATTCTTCCTTGCAAATGACTGTGTATATTTTGGTAAAGACGGAAAAGATAATGCAGCAGGAATTGATATTTCAGGTGATAAGGGTACAAATGCAACGAAAGCAATGGTATCTATGGTCAGCAATCCGAATTTTGTAAACGATGCAGGCGGTGTCGGAATCGCAGGTCTGCGTGACGGCAGTGTTGCAGCTTATTTTTCAGGTTCATGGGATTATAAGAATGTAAAAGAAATTTTGGGTGATAATTTTGGTGCCGTACAGCTTCCGAAAGTCAAGATTGGCGGTACGGATAAGCAGTTAAAGGCATTTGCAGGTTCTAAAGCAGTTGCCGTGAATCCAAACTGTAAATACCAGCAGATTGCCGTTGCACTTGCAAAGTATTTAGGTGGTAAGGAAGCACAGCAGTCCCATTATGATTTACGTAGTGTAATTCCTTGCAACACAGAACTGCTGGCAGTAGAGCCGGTTAAATCCGATGTGCTTGTAACTGCACAGAATAATACCTTTAACAATACTGCTGTTATCCAGCCGACGGTAACTGGTATGAATGATTACTGGACACCGGCACAGAATTTCAGTAAATCCATTGTTAACGGAGAAATTACACTGGATAATGCTGCAGAAAAGACAGAAGAGTTTTACAAACTGATTAATACATCAATTGTAAAATAGAAATAAAACGCACACAGCGTTTGGAGGTTGCGTATGGAATTGGTTAATGCGTTCAAAAAGGGAGATTGGCTCACAAGAAGTTCAGCAATTGTGATGGGACTTGGCAATATCCTCAGAAAACAATTTATCAAAGGAATCTTATTCCTTTTCACAGAAGCAGCTTTCCTATTCTTTATGGCAGCCTATGGCTGGCAGTGCCTTCTGGCACTGCCGGGCCTTGGTGAAAAAGAACAGGGAGAAGTGTGGAATGAAACACTGGGCGTCTATGAATATGTTCAGGGAGATAACTCCCTGTTAATTTTACTTTATGGCATTGCAGTTTTATTTATTTGTGCCGCATTTATCTGTGTGTGGGCAGGTGCAGTAAAAAGTGCGTATCAGGCACAGGTCTGTATTGAAAAAAATAAGCCGGTGACAACATTTGCAGAGGACATTAAGTCCCTGTTTGATAAAAATCTGCACAAACTGCTTCTGACACTGCCGGTTGGCGGCATTTTGATTTTTACGATTCTGCCGCTGATATTTATGATAGCCATGGCGTTTACAAATTACAGCAAAGTAAACAGCCATCTTGTTCTGTTTGACTGGGTGGGGCTGGAAAATTTCCGGCAGATGTTTGATGTGAGCGGAACGTTCGGAAAAACATTCTGGTCTGTGCTTGGCTGGACAATTGTCTGGGCGGTATTTGCAACAGGTTTAAACTACATCTTAGGCATGCTGCTGGCGCTGCTTATTAATAGGAAGGGAACAAAAATCAAAGGCTTTTGGCGGCTGATTTTTATTTTGTCGATTGCCATTCCACAGTTCGTGTCCCTGCTTGTTATGCGCAGTATGCTTAGTCAGGATGGCATTATCAATGTAATGTTAAAAAATGCGGGCTGGATTCAGAAGTCCCTGCCGTTTTTCTCTAACGTCGCATGGGCGAGAATAACGGTAATCGTTGTTAATCTGTGGATTGGTATTCCGTATACGATGATGCAGGTTACGGGAATTCTACAGAATATCCCACTGGAGCTTTACGAAGCGGCAGAAGTGGATGGTGCCGGTCCGGTAATCCGTTTCTTTAAAATTACATTGCCGTATATGCTGTTTGTGACAACACCATATCTGATTACGACATTCACAGCAAATATCAATAATTTCAACATTGTTTATCTTTTAACAAAAGGCGACCCGGTGCTGGCAGGCAATACCGCGGGCAAAACAGACCTTTTGGTTACATGGCTGTATAAGATGACGGTGGATTACCAGTATTACAATCTGGGTGCCGTTATCGGAATTATGACCTTTGTATTTTTGGCAATCGGTTCGCTGCTTGTATACAGACGGACGAAATCCTATAAAGACGAGGAGGGATTTCAATGAAACGAAAAAAGAAAATCAACAATATACTGGTGCATCTGTTTTTAAGCGTGCTTGCAATTATCTGGGTCAGTCCGCTGTTCTGGATTATCCTTACAAGCTTCCGCGCACAGAAAGGTGCTTATACCTCGTCATTTTTTCCGAAAAAATATACGTTTGACAATTATATCAAATTATTTACGGATACCGGAATTTTAAATTTTCCGAGAATGTTTGGCAATACGCTGTTTATTGCAATCTGTTCCTGCATTATTTCAACATTTTTTGTATTGTCCGTGGCATATTGTATGTCGCGCCTGCGCTTTCGTTTAAGAAAGCCGATGATGAATATTGCAATGATACTCGGACTGTTTCCGGGATTTATGGCGATGATTGCGGTTTACTATATTTTAAAAGCAGTTGGACTTTCAGAAGGCTCCATGATTCGTGTGGCACTGATACTGGTTTACTCCGGTTCGTCCGGAATCCAGTTTTATATTGCAAAAGGATTTTTTGACACAATTCCAAAAACGATTGATGAAGCGGCTATGTTGGATGGTGCCACGAAATGGCAGGTGTTTACAAAAATCACTATACCGCTTAGTAAGCCAATTATAGTATACACGGTGCTCACGACCTTTATCGCACCATGGGTGGATTTCATCTTTGCAAGAGTAATCTGCCGCGCCAATGCCGATTATTATACGGTGGCAATTGGTCTGTGGCAGATGCTTGAAAAGGAATATGTAGACAGCTGGTACACCTGTTTTGCCGCAGGAGCAGTCTGCATCTCAATTCCGATTGCAGTGCTGTTCATTTTCATGCAGAAGTGTTATAATGAGAGCATGTCGGGAGCGGTCAAAGGGTAGTGTCAGGGCTTTTTGCAGAGAACGCCTCAACGTGTTACTTGACTTCGGCTTATCTCTGCAAAAAGCCTGTGACGGTTGCGGCGTGGGTGTTTCACAAAGAACGCCTCACCGCTGTCGCTTAACTTCGGCTTATCTTTGTGAAATAGCCTGTGTAGACGGAAGGTTTGGCGGCTGATTTCTGTGAAATGCCTGCGAGAGAGTGACGTGACAGGGCTTTTTGCAGAGGATGACTCGGTTTTGGAGTGTGTGGAATGATAAAAGGATTTAAAAAATTTTGTTTGTGTCTGCTGGCGGCGGGAGCTGCGGGCGGGATTTTAGCCGGGTGTAACAGCCCGGCTAATCGTGTTTTGTCCTCGCGGCAGGAATATGCAGAGCAGATGCAGGCTGCGGTATCGTCGCCGTTTGGCGCGTATCCCGAAACGGTTGTGTATACACTGGGAAAGATGATAAGCACGAATAATTCCAATATGCCGGCGGGGGATACGTATGAAGACAATGCGTATACGCGGTATATTAAGGAAGTGATTAATGTCCAGAACAGGGATGTTTTTGAAGAAGCCGATAAGCAGTATGATACCAACGTGAGCATGGCGATTGCAATGAATGAACTGCCGGATATTATGCTTGTGAGCAATTATGAGGACTTGGAAACGCTTATCGAAAATGATATGATAGAAGACCTGACGGTATCGTATCAGAACTGTATCAGTGACAGAATACGTGAAATGTATGCCAGCTACGGCGAAGACCTGATAGACAGCGTGACATTTGACGGTAAAATTATGGCATTGCCCGAAACGAATATTACGGACGGACCGAACCTTGTGTGGCTGCGGAAAGACTGGATGGATACGCTGGGACTTTCGGCACCGCAGACCATAGAAGATGTGGTTGAAATTGTACGTCAGTTTATAGATAATCAAATGGGTGGGGAAGAAACCGTGGGACTGGTCTGTGATACACAGATTGCAGGCGAGTGCGGCTACAGCAGTGAATATCTGCTTGATTTGATTTTTGCTTCTTATGGAGCATACCCAAAGCAGTGGATTACAGGTGATGACGGCGAGGTGGTATACGGTTCGGTGACAGACGAAGCCAAAGCGGCGCTTTCATATGTGCATACACTTTATAATGAAGGAATCCTTGAAAAAAATTTTTTGATACATACAACATCGAATCTGATTGAAATGATAGAACAGGGAAAATGCGGCTCGTTTTTCGGACCGTGGTGGGCGGCAAATAATCCGCTGGCATCTGCGGTCAGTGCTGTAGCGCAGTCTGAAAAGCCGGACTGGCAGCCGTATCTGATAGCGACGGATGCGCAGGGCAATACCTCGTATCACAGCCAGAATCCGGCATATAAATATGTGGTTGTAAGGAAGGGTTACGAACACCCTGAAATTGCCGCGAAGATGATCAGTGTAATGTTTGACAAAATCCGCTATGAGTGTGATTCGTCCGAAGAATTTGAAAAATATTATCAGTTAAATGTAGAACCCACGGCAAGACCGCTGGCAATCAATGTGGATTATAACAATGCGCTGGAGCTGTGCTATGAGGATATTGCGGCAGTTTTTTCCGGCGAAAAGCAGGAAGACGATTTAAAGCTGCTTGAAAAGTCTTATTATACTGCGTGTAAAAATTATATGGAAAATAAAGAATCTGCAGGGACCGATGCGTGGGCGGCGTATATGACACGGATTAAAGCGTGTGAGGCAATCCGGGAAGGCTCGGTGATTACAGTACCGTCCTTGTATTTTAAAACCACTAAAACCATGAAGTCGGAGTGGTGGAAATTAAAGGAAAATGAAAAAGAAGCCTATTTAAAAATCATCTGCGGCGAAGAACCGCCGGAATATTTTGATATCTTTGTGCGGTCATGGCAGGAAAATGGCGGCGCACAGATTACAGACGAAGTAAAAGCCGCCCTTGCGGCAGAATGAGGAAGATTTTGGAAAACTAGAAGTATTAAAGAAGGTATTTGGTTACGACAGTTTCAGGGAAGGCCAGGAAAAATTATTGATGCGATTCTGCGGGGGCAGGACGTATTGGGCATTATGCCGACCGGCGCGGGAAAATCGATCTGCTATCAGGTTCCGGCGCTGATGTTTCCGGGAATTACGGTAGTGGTATCGCCGCTTATTTCCCTGATGATTGACCAGGTGAAAGCATTAAACGATGCCGGAATCCATGCGGCATATATAAACAGCGCCCTGACGGAAACACAGATTACAAAGGCACTCTACAATGCAATGTGCGGGCGGTATAAAATTGTATATGTTGCACCGGAACGCCTTGAAACCGACCGCTTCCTGGAATTTGTCATGAATGCCGACATTTCCATGATTACAGTCGATGAAGCGCACTGTATTTCCCAGTGGGGACAGGATTTCAGACCGAGCTATCTAAAAATTGTTAATCTGATAAAGCGATTTCCGAAACGTCCCGTTGTCAGTGCATTTACGGCAACGGCAACGCAGACGGTTAAAGAAGATATCCAGTGTATTTTAGGACTGCAGAATCCGGAAGTATTAATCACCGGATTTGACAGGAAAAATCTGTATTTTGAAGTGCGCAAAACAAAGCAGAAGGATGCCGAAATTCTGGATTATCTGGAAAAACACAAGGGCGAGAGCGGTATTATCTATTGTTCTACAAGAAAAAATGTGGACAATGTATATCTGATGCTGCGTAAAAACCGCATTGCTGCGGCGCGCTATCATGCGGGTCTGGACAATGACACCCGCAAAGAAAGCCAGGAGGATTTTATCTACGACAGGGCGCAGGTGATTGTGGCGACCAACGCATTCGGCATGGGCATTGACAAATCCAACGTGCGTTTTGTCCTGCATTACAATATGCCCGCGTGTATTGAGAATTATTATCAGGAGGCGGGGCGTGCCGGGCGTGACGGTGAGCCTGCCGAGTGCATTTTGTTTTATTCGCCGCAGGATGTGGTTATTCATGAATTTCTGATTGAACAGAAAGGGCAGAATACTGAATTTACGCAGGACGATTTAGATGTTATCAGAGAAAATGATATCCGTCGTTTAAATAAAATGCGTTTTTACTGTGCAACTAAAGAATGTCTGCGGGAATATATGCTCAATTACTTCGGGGAGTATACAAACCGCAGGGAATGTGGCAACTGCGGCAACTGCAATGCTTCCTTTGAAGAAAAAGACGTTACGGTGCTTTGCAGGGATATGATTGCCTGTATCCGGGAGAGCGGACAGCGGTATGGAATGGGAGTGATTATTGGCATTTTAAGAGGTTCAAATACCGCAAAGTTAAAAAGCTACGGTGTCAGCCGCTATGAAACCTTCGGAATCCAGAGCAAAACAAGCGAAGCGCAGCTAAAGGCGGTTGCAGAAGAACTGCTTTTAAAAGGGTACTTGACAGAAACGCCGGACATCTATAGAATAATCAAGCTGGATAAAACATGCGAAGAACTTTTAGATGAGGGCGCTTCTTTTTCAATCCGCTGGTCAGAACGGACGGAAAAAATGGCAGAGGCAAAGGTCAAAACGGCAAAAAGCCGTGCAACCGATACGCTTTCGCCAAAGCAGCTTGCGCTTTTTGGTGCGTTAAAGCAGCTGCGTCTGACACTTGCAAGAGAAGAAAATTTACCGCCGTACATTATCTTTTCGGATAAGACACTGATTGACATGTGTCATAAAATGCCGCATACACAGCAGGAAATGCTTGATGTCAACGGTGTCGGTGAAAATAAATTTGCGCGGTACGGGGAAGCATTTATCCGGTGCATTGAACAAAACAGCTGATGATTCTGTACAGAATGTGTTTATCAAGTAATTACGGAGGTTTCTCATGACAAAGAATATGACAGAGGGTTCACCGATGAAGCTGATTCTGGGATTTTCCATACCTATGCTGTTTGGTATGCTGTTCCAGCAGTTTTATAATCTGGTGGATACCATGATTGTAGGAAAAACACTGGGGGTTGATGCGCTGGCAGGTGTCGGTGCAACAAGCAGTATCAATTTTATGATTATTGGTTTCTGCATGGGCGTGTGTGGTGGATTTGCCATTCCCGTGGCACAGCAGTTTGGTGCGCAGAAATATGAACAGCTCAGGCGCTATGTATACAACGGCTATTTATTAAGCGTTGTGTTTTCGATTGTGCTGACGGCGCTTTCCGTCTTTTTCTGCCGGAATATCCTGACGGTAATGCGCACGCCGGAGAGCATTTATGAATATGCGTATGCGTACATTGTCATCATTTTTGCCGGAATTCCGACCGTATTTTTATATAATATTGTATCGAGCATTATCCGTGCGCTGGGCGACAGCAAGACGCCGGTCATCTTTCTGGTGTTTTCGGCAGTGTTAAATATTATTCTGGATTTTGTATTGATTCAGGGACTTAAAATCGGTGTCGCGGGAGCAGCTGTGGCAACCGATATTTCACAGCTTGTATCGGGTGTTGCCTGTCTGATTTATATGAATAAACGCTACGAGGTTTTAAAGCTTTCGGCAAAGGACCGCAGGGCGGGAAAACGGTATATGATCAATCTCTGCATGAACGGGATTCCAATGGGGCTTCAGTATTCAATTACGGCAATCGGCAGTGTTATTTTGCAGACCGCCGTCAATACGCTCGGTGCAACGTATGTAGCGGCGATGACCGCCGGCAGTAAGATTTTTACATTTACGTGCTGTCCGTTTGATGCGCTCGGTTCCACTATGGCAACCTACGGCGGGCAGAATGTCGGTGCGGGCAAATTAAAGCGCCTCGGAAAAGGAATCCGTGCAGCAGGCATTATCGGTGCCGTTTACAGCGTGGGTGCGCTGATACTGCTGTATTTCTTTGCCGATTACATCGCCCTGCTGTTTGTCGATGCAAATGAAGTGGAAATCATTCATCTGACATATCAGTTTATTTTATATAGTGCGCTGTTTTATATTCCACTGACCTTTGTCAATGTTGTGCGTTTCTGCATACAGGGTATGGGCTTTTCGGTATTTGCGATTCTTGCAGGCGTATTTGAAATGGCGGCAAGAACTTTTGCTGCAGTCCTGCTTGTGCCGAAAACGGGCTACACCGGTGCATGTCTTGCCAATCCGTGTGCATGGATAGCTGCCGACATCTTTCTGATACCGGCATTTATTTACTGCTGTAAGCGGCTGGAAAAAAGCACGCGCAAAGGCAGGACGGCGATGAGCGTGTAAAAAGTATCTTCCTTACCGGGTAAAACCAGCAGGGAAGATATTTTTTGCCTTTTTACATACATTTCAAAAAAATTCACGGATATTTTACTGTAATAAGGTAGTAAATTTTACAAAGCCTGGGATAAACTAAATAATATAAAGAGCGAAAACAAACAACCCTGTTGGCAGATGTCGCCACCTCGCAACAAGGTCGCTCGGAATGGAGGAAAGTATGAACAAGCCATAAACGTAAGCTTGTTCATACAGCAATTTGTGTTGCAGGCAGCACAAATTGCTTTTATCGCAGAACTGAATAAATTCAGTCCGCGGTTCCTTCGGCATTGAAATGCCTGCGGAATGGAGGAAATATGCCATCAACATATGCACATTACAGAATGGGGCAGGAGGTTTATCATAATCTCACAGGAAAGCCCAAACAAATTATAGAAAAGTACAAGGAATTATATGATATCGGACTGCATGGACCGGATATTTTGTTTTATTACAAACCGCTCTTTGCAAATCCGGTCAATCAGGTCGGATATGCGATGCACGACCGTCCGGGCATTGAATTTTTCAGGCAGGCATCCTTGGTGATGCAGAAAGCGGAAAATAAGGAAGCGTGTGAAGCGTATATTTACGGCTTCTGCTGTCATTTTGCACTGGACGTCAGCTGTCACGGCTACATTGATGAAAAAATTGCGGAAAGCGGGGTCAGCCATACGGAAATTGAAGTGGAATTCGACCGTAAATTAATGCTGACGGACGGGTTTAATCCGCTGACACACAATCTGACGGGGCATATTCATCCTACTTTGAAAAATGCCGAGGTTATCAGTCCGTTTTATAAAAATGTAACGCCACAGCAGGCAGAGCAGGCATTACAGGGCATGATTACCAATAATAAACTTTTGATAGCTCCATCCTATTTTAAGCGTTTTTTGATTTACGGTCTGTTAAAGGCAACGGGAAATTATAAGGAAATGCACGGTCTGTTAGTCAATTACAGCGAAAATCCGCAATGCACGGACAGCACCCAGATGCTGATGCAGCTCTACCGCGATGCCGAAAAGCTGGCGGAGCGGCTAATTGATGAGTATGAGGACAGCGCATCGGGAAAAATTCCGTTCGATAAGCGGTATGGTCTGACCTTTGGCGGTAAAGAAAAAGATGAGCCGCTGGAAATGTGCGGGTAAACAAACGGCAGAACGTATATCACTTAGAAATGGAGAAGAAAATGGGAAAGAAATTAACAAAAAATGAAAGAAACTGGATTTTGTATGACGTGGGAAACTCAGCGTTTACACTGCTGATTGCGACAATTTTACCGATTTATTTTAATTATCTGGCGGGCAATGCCGGAATTTCATCGGTGGACTATCTGGCATATTGGGGATATGCGGCATCGGTTGGCACGATTCTTGTAGCACTTGCAGGTCCGGTGCTCGGAACCATGGCGGATACCAAAGGGTTTAAAAAGCCGATTTTTACGGCGGCGATTTTAACAGGCGTAGCCGGTTGTGCTTTGCTTGGTCTGGCAAAGGGTTGGCTGTTGTTTCTGGTTATTTACATTATTGCAAAAGTCGGATTTTCAAGCAGCCTGATTTTTTATGATTCCATGCTTGGTGATGTGACAGACGAAGACCGCGTGGACTATGTTTCTTCGGCAGGGTATGCATGGGGATATATCGGAAGCTGTGTGCCGTTTATTGTCTGTCTGGTGCTTGTGCTTGGCAGCGGAAAAATCGGTATCAGCATGGAAATGGCAATGGGAGCCGCTTTTTTAATCATTGCCGTCTGGTGGCTTGTGATGTCGCTTCCACTGTTAAAAGGCTATGAACAGAAATTTTATGTAAAAAAGCAAAAGCACGCAGTAAAAGAAAGCTTCTGCCGTCTGGGACAGACCTTTGGCAATATCCGCAAAGAAAAACATATTTTTATGTTTCTGCTGGCATTTTTCTTTTACATAGACGGTGTATACACGATTATCGACATGGCAACGGCATACGGCGCTGCACTGGGACTGGACAGCACAGGACTTTTGCTGGCACTGCTTGTTACGCAGATTGTTGCATTTCCGTGTGCGATACTTTTCGGAAAATTATCCGGTAAAATGGAAACCAGCCGCTTGATTACCGTGTGTATCTTTGCTTATCTTGGAATTGCAATCTTTGCTGTATTTTTAAAGAGCCAGATTCAGTTCTGGATACTTGCGGTACTGGTTGGAATGTTTCAGGGTGGAATTCAGGCGTTGTCCCGTTCATATTTTACAAAAATCATTCCTGCCGAAAAGTCCGGAGAATATTTCGGACTGATGGACATCTGCGGAAAAGGCGCATCATTTATGGGAACAACGATTGTAAGCCTTGTATCGCAGATAACCGGAAACATCAACGCTGGTGTAGGCATGATTGCAGTTTTATTTGTAGCAGGCATTATTTTGTTCCGTAAATCAGTGTCACTTTGCAATACAGAAAAAGGTGAAGAGGTGTATCCTGCACCGGAAATGCCACAGCGCTCGTCCATTTAACTTCTGTTTATTCCTGACTATGGGACGGGGAAGGTGTGGCAGCTCCGGGGAGTGAACAGGAAGTGGTATAGAAATTAAAAGATGAAACTTTGCAAGAAATGTAGTGCAGAGTTTCATCTTTTTGTATTTTAAGGGGTAAAGCGATGCACAATATATAGAATGAAATTTATAAAAAAGTTGGAAAAGTTGCATTTTTTATTCAAAAAAGGTTGGAAAAGTTGCAAAAACAGGGCTATTTTGGGTTGGAAAAGTTGCAAAAATCCTCTTGACATTTCAAAAACTTGAATCTACAATTATTGCACATACAACAGTTGGAGGTGCAATAAATGTTAAAGAGAATCTTTTCTTATATGAAACAGTATAAGAAATATGCCTTTCTGGCATTGTTTTGCATCGCGGTGGAAGCGGTGCTGGAGTTAATGGTTCCGATGATTATGGCGGATCTGATTGACACCGGTGTTGCGACAGGCGATGAAAGATACATCTATCAAAAAGGATTTCAAATGGTACTCTGTGCGGCGGCGGCACTGGTGCTTGGAATCGGAAGCGCCCGTTTTGCGGCGCTTGCCGGTCAGGGACTGGGCGCAAACCTGCGTGAAGCCGAATACGAAAAATTGCAGTCGTATTCATTTGCCAATATCGACCATTTCAGGGTATCGTCGATTGTGACACGTTTAACAAGCGATGTCACGAATATTCAGAATGCCGTTTCAACCGGTATGCGCCCGTTTGGCAGAAGTCCGGTCATGCTGATTTTTGCAACGGGCGTGGCATTTTCCATTAATTCAACACTGGCGCTTGTATTTTTCGTGGCACTGCCGGTACTTGCCGTGTTACTCATTTGCATTATTGTAAATGTACGTCCGCTCTATTCCAAAATGCAGTTTGCGATAGACCGCATGAACCGCACGATTCAGGAAAATCTGACGGCAGTCCGTGTAGTCAAAGCCTATGTGCGGGGCGATTATGAAATCGCAAAATTTGAAGAAGCAAATCTTAATCTGAAAAAAGAATCCGAAAAAGCATTTGGCATTGCCGTGTTAAATATGCCTGCCATGCAGTTTGTTATGTACGCAACAATACTGTCACTGCTGTTATTCGGCGGTTATCTGATTCATGAGGGCAGGCTCGGTATCGGTGAACTGACCGGATTTTTAAGCTACGTCCTGCTCATTTTAAATTCGCTGATGATGATGTCCAATGTATTTTTAATGATGACACGTTCTCTGGCATCCGGCGCGCGTATCCTTGAGGTCATCGATGAAAAAATAGATTTAACCGATGAAAATGCAAAGGACATCAGCGTAGAGCGCGGCGAAATCGAATTTGACCATGTGTGGTTTAAATATAAGGAAGAAGCAAAAGAATATGTGCTTTCCGATGTATCATTTCATATTAAAGCCGGTCAGACAGTAGGAATTATCGGTCAGACCGGTGCGGCAAAAACCACGCTTGTTCAGCTGATTCCACGCCTTTACGATACCGTGCGGGGAACGGTAAAGGTGGACGGCGTTGATGTGAAAAATTATCCGATGCAGCATTTAAGAGATGCGATTGCCATGGTACTTCAGAAAAATACACTGTTTTCGGGAACAATGCTTGATAACTTAAAATGGGGCGATGAAAATGCTTCAATGGCGGAAATTGAAGAAGCCTGCCGGATTGCCTGTGTCGATGAATTTATTGACCGCATGCCGGACGGCTATCAGACCGAAATGGGACAGGGCGGTGTCAATGTGTCCGGCGGTCAGAAACAGCGCCTCTGCATTGCAAGAGCCATTTTAAAAAAGCCGAAGGTACTGATTTTAGACGATTCAACCAGCGCGGTTGATACGGCGACAGAAAGCAGAATCCGCGAAGGACTTGCAGAGAAACTGCCTGATATGACAAAAATTATTATTGCACAGCGCATATCTTCCGTGCGCCATGCGGATCAGATTATTATTTTGGACGGCGGAAGGGTAAGCGGTATCGGTACACATGAAAGCCTGCTTGCTTCCAACCGCATTTATCAGGAAATTTACGAATCCCAGAAGGAAGGAGCGGATTTATAATGGCAAAATATGTAGGATATAAAAGACCGAAAGACACGAAAAAGACAATCCGGCATCTGCTGGTATATTTAGGCATGCACAAATGGTCCTTTTTGCTGGTTGCCCTGCTGGTACTTATCAGTGCCGGAGCCAATATTACGGGAACATATCTTTTAAAGCCGGTCATTAACCGTTTTATCGTTCCGGGAGATTTAAACGGACTGGTGCGTGCCGTTGCGGCAATGGGCGTGATGTATCTGTGCGGCGCGCTGGCAACGCTCGGATACAACCGTTTAATGGTGAAGACCTCGCAGAAAGTCATCCGTGAAATCCGAAGCGATTTATTTGCACACGTACAAAAACTGCCCCTGCGGTATTTTGATGCGCATACACACGGCGAATTAATGAGCCGTTTTACCAACGATGTCGATGCCGTACAGGAAGCGATGAACAACAGCTTTGCAATGATTATCCAGAGTTTCATGATGCTTTTCGGTACGGTGATAATGATGATGGTACTCAGTATCCGGCTGTCGCTGATTGTTGTGGTATTTTTAATTGTTATGTTTGTGGTTATCCGCTTAAATGGAAAGCACAGCAAAAAATATTTTAACCGGCAGCAGGAGGAACTCGGCAAAATTAACGGATTTGTACAGGAAATGGCAGAGGGACAGAAGGTCGAAAAGGTCTTCAATCACGAAGCAAAAGACTATGCGCGTTTTTGTGAACTCAGTGAAAATTTCAGAAAGCAGTCCACCAATGCTCTGTCCTTTGCCGGTATGATGATACCAACCATTGTCAGTCTTTCCTATCTGAATTATGCGGTGTCTGCCTGCGCGGGCGGCCTGCTTGCAATCCGGGGACTGATGGATTTGGGAAGTCTTTCGGCATATCTGGTATATGTGCGCCAGAGTGCAATGCCGTTAAATCAGTTTACCCAGCAGGTCAATTTCCTGTTGTCTGCGCTTTCCGGTGCGGAACGCATTTTTGACATGATGGACGAACAGCCGGAAGTGGACGAAGGTAACGTGCATTTATGTCACGTTGTAAAAAATGCGGACGGCACACTGACAGAATGTGAACAAAGCACACCGGATTATGCATGGAAAGTGCCGGAAAACGGCGGCTTCCGCTATGTTGAATTAAAAGGTGATGTGCGTTTTCAAAATGTAGTCTTTGGGTACACCGATAAAAAGCGCGTATTAAACGGCATTTCTCTTTTTGCAAAACCGGGACAGAAAATCGCATTTGTGGGTTCAACCGGTGCGGGAAAAACAACGATTGTCAACCTGATTAACCGTTTTTATGAAATCCAGTCGGGAACGATTACCTATGACGGTATCGACATTCAGCAGATTGCAAAAGACGATTTGCGCCGCTCACTGGCAATGGTTATTCAGGATACGCATTTATTTACGGGAACGATTGCGGACAATATCCGATACGGCAAGTTAGATGCGGCTGACGAGGAGGTTTATGAGGCAGCACGCATTGCCAATGCGGACTCCTTTATCCGCAGACTGCCGGACGGCTATGATACAATGCTGTATGCAGACGGCAGTAATCTTTCGCAGGGGCAGCGCCAGTTACTTGCGATTGCGAGAGCGGCAGTTGCCAAACCGCCGGTGCTTATTTTAGACGAAGCGACCAGTTCTGTAGATACCCGCACCGAGCGGCTGATTGAAAAGGGCATGGATGCGATTATGGAAGGCAGAACAGTATTTGTTATTGCACACCGCCTGTCAACCGTGCGAAACTCCAAAGCAATCATGGTATTGGAAAAGGGCGAAATCATAGAGCGCGGCAGTCATGAGGAACTGTTAGAACAGCGGGGAAGATACTACAGGTTGTATACGGGACAGTTTGAATTGGAATAAAGTATGAGCAATCCATATGCGAGAGATTGCTCATACGGCAATTTGCTTTCAGGTAAAGCAAATTGCCATTATCGTAGATTGACAGTAAACTCGTCCATACAGATATTTGCGCCGCAGGTGTCGCAAATATCTATAGAAAAGAGGAAAGTATGAAAAAAGAACAGATTCGGAATGAATTATTTAAGATAGAAGTGCTGCGGCAGAGATTAATGCGGCCGCAGTTTATCGCATTGGGGCTTACAGTAGGGCAGGGACAGCCGCGCATTTTAAAAGAACTGCTTTTTGAAGGCAGTATGACACAGAAAAAACTTGCGGATGCCTGCCTTTTAGATGTAACCACGATGTCAAGGACACTTGACCGAATGGAGCAGGCAGGACTGCTTGTACGGGAAAGTAATCCCGACTGCCGCCGTTCATGGCTGATTGCCCTGACAGACAAGGGAACGGACATCGCAAAAAAAGTACAGCAGATATTTGAAGAAACCGATAAAATTTATTGCAGTAATCTTTCAGAGAAAGAAGCGGAGCAGCTTTTCGTATTGCTTCAAAAAGTAGAGGACAATATTTCACAAAACTGTAAATAAGAACTTCTTTTGTGGCTGTCCTCATTTTTGTGGCTGGCAGGCTTTAAGAATAAGTCATATATTCCCCGTTGTCCGAATAGGATATACAAACAAACTTTAGGATATTGCATGAAAGGATATATCGAAGAACGGGCAGTAAAGACGGCGGAATATATTATCGAAACCAAAGCAACCGTGCGCCAGACCGCGCGAAAATTCGGTGTCAGCAAAAGCACCGTACATAAAGATGTGACGGCGCGTCTGACACGAATCAATCCGGCGCTTGCAAATGAAGCGCGCAAGGTGCTTGATGTCAACAAAAAAGAGCGCCATATCCGCGGCGGATTGGCAACGCGCGAAAAATACCTGCACGAACAGTAACAGCATATAAAATGAGCCGGTACCGTCTGATGCATCAGACGGTACCGGCCTGTTTTGTTTAGGGAGAAAAGTTACTGTAATACTGCAACAATCTCTAAATTGCGTTCTTTTGATAAATCTACAAATTCATTGCCTTCACACTTTACAATCGGGCGTGACAGGGCATGTCCGTTAATTAAAACGACTTCGCCGGTGCGGCCATCAGAAAGTTTGACATTATTTCCGATATAAGAAGTGGCGACATTTTTTAAGAACGGAAGGCTGAACTTCGGGTCAAATTTTGTAAAAGCATCCTGTTCCATATCCCGTACAACGTGGAATGGACAGAGGGCTTTTCTGTATATGCGGGAAGAGGTCATTGCATCGTAGATATCTGCAATTGTAATAATCTTTGCAAAATCAGGAATGTCTTCTGACTTTAAACCCATTGGATATCCGGAGCCGTCGCATTTTTCATGGTGTAGTAAAATGGCAGATTTAACACGCTCATCAATATCGGCATCCTTTACAATCTGATAGCCTAAGTTGACATGCTCTTTAATAATGGCATATTCGTTAGCGGTCAGCCGGTCCGGTTTGCTTAAAATTTCATTTGGAACTAAAAGCTTTCCGATATCGTGTAAAATACCGCATAAAGTCAGCACCTTTACATCTTCCTCAGAATAGCCGAGCCATTTTCCAAGAATGGAGGCAATAATGGCAACATTAATGCAGTGGACATATGTTAAATCGTCCATATCACGCATACAGTGGAGCATATCGAAAATCTGGAGAGTATTCGTATATTCTGCAAGAATTTTTTCGGTATTCTTTAACAGCGCAGTCGTATCAATTGTTTCGTGGTTAATGACAATGTCATTTAATTCTGTCTTCAAATCATTAATACCATCAATAAAAGTTTCGTTAAAATGTTCGAAATTCTGGCTCTGCTTAATTTTTTCATAGTAAGTCATCTGTTCCAGAACTTCCGGCTGCTCAGGCTGTGCGGCAGCTTCCTCATATACATTAATTTTTAAGACATTGTACTCAGAGATTTTTGCAATCATATCTAAAGTCAAAACGGTATCTTTTGCAGCAATAAGATGACCGGTGGAAGTCATGATATCCTGTGATAAAACCATGCCTTCAGCGGCATCAAAAATAAAAATATTTTTCTCCTGTGTATTGTCGCTCATCCTTGAAATCTCCTTTGCAAAAGTATAAATGTTCCGGTAGCTTCATTATATGGTTGAGGGGATAAAAAGTCAATAAAAAGTACTTGACCAATGCCCATAGATTGTGTAATATACATACGTATGAATGATTAACTGAATAATTTAAGATGTCCCTTATTTAGAGCGGTGGAGATACATAGGATCGATGAAGCCCGGCAACCCCATATGGTAAGATATGGAAGGTGCCAACCTGAGCGACTATCCTGCTTTTGCGGCAGGTCGAACAATAAGAGGATTACGGATCTTACATAGATTACGAGTCCTGTCTGAGGGGCTCGTTTTTCAGTTTCAGGAGAAGTACCAGAAGCAGCGTTTAACAGTTTACAGGGACATAAAAAGCCCGAGGAAAGAAAGGAAGAAAGAATTCATGGAGAAAAGATTATTTACTTCAGAATCAGTAACAGAAGGACATCCGGACAAAATCTGCGATCAGGTTTCTGATGCAGTACTGGATGCATTATATGCACAGGACCCATATTCAAGAGTTGCCTGTGAAACATTAACCAATACAGGATTTGTGATGGTTATGGGTGAAATTACAACAAAGGCCAATGTAGATATTACACAGATCGTAAGAGATACCGTAGTAGAAATCGGCTATGACAGCTCTGAAAAAGGCTTCGATGGTAATACCTGTGCCGTTATGGTGGCACTTGACAAGCAGTCACCGGATATTGCAATGGGTGTTGACAAGGCACTTGAAGCAAAAGAAGGCATTGATCCGGATGCAGATGACATTGGTGCAGGCGATCAGGGTATGATGTTTGGCTATGCAACCAATGAAACAGAAGAATATATGCCATATTCCGCAGCACTTGCACAGAAGCTTGCAAGACAGCTGACAAAGGTCAGAAAAGACGGTACACTGTCTTATTTAAGACCGGACGGAAAGACACAGGTTACAGTGGAATATGATGAAAACAACAAGCCTGTAAGACTGGATGCCATCGTTGTATCTTCACAGCATGCACCGGAAGTTTCACAGGAACAGATTCATACAGATATCAAGAAGTATGTTATTGATGCCATTGTAGACAACAGTATGGTAGATGATGACACGAAAATTTATATCAATCCGACAGGACGTTTCGTAATCGGCGGACCAAACGGTGACAGCGGTCTGACAGGTCGTAAGATTATCGTTGATACTTACGGTGGTGTTGCAAGACACGGCGGCGGTGCATTTTCAGGTAAGGACTGCACAAAGGTAGACCGTTCCGCAGCATATGCCGCAAGATATGTAGCAAAGAACCTCGTTGCCGCAGGTATTGCAGACAGATGTGAAATCCAGTTATCTTATGCGATCGGTGTTGCACTGCCGACATCTATCCGCGTGGAAACATTCGGAACAGGGAAGTTAAGCGAAGATAAGATTGTAGAAATCATCCGTGAAAACTTCGATTTAAGACCGTCAGGTATTATCAAGATGCTTGATTTAAGAAGACCGATCTACAAGCAGACAGCAAGCTATGGACATTTCGGCCGCAACGACCTGAATCTGCCATGGGAAAAACTTGACCGTGTAGATGCATTAAAAATGTATTTGTAAAATATCCTGAAATCCAGGAATAAACAACGGGAAATTCTGGAAGAATAAAGAAAGCCAGAGGGAAGATATAAGCCGGCTATGGACAAACCATCCATTGTCGGCTTATACTGTTTTTAAATAAAGTGTGTTTTTTAAGAAAAAGTAAGCTGCCGCAGGGCAGGTGTGAAACTGTATTTACGGAGTACGCCTTGCCGTATCCTGTATAAATTTGATAGAAATGCATTTAAAAATGAAGAAATGAGGAATTGTATGATTGAAAATTATAGTATTACAGAGTGGATTGCGTTCTTTTTTATTTACAGCTTTTTAGGGTGGTGCATTGAATCCGCCATTGTATCCTTTAACAAGCGCAAACTGACAAACAGAGGCTTTTTAAAAGGTCCGATGCTGCCACTGTACGGTTCGGGAGCGGTAATCATGCTGTTATCAACACTTTGGGCAAAGGATAATTATGTTTTAGTATACATCTGTGGTACAATCGGTGCAACGGCGCTGGAATATGTCACAGGGGTACTGATGGAAATGATGTTTAACATGCGCTACTGGGATTACAGCAATAAAAAGTTTCAGATTCACGGCTATATCTGTCTGACCTCATCCTTATTCTGGGGCGTGCTGACGGTATTGCTGGTCTGTTTTGTGCATATTCCGGTTGCGGCACTGGTGGCTTCCGTTCCGGCAAATATATTAAGAGTTGGATTATTTTTTATCATTGCGGTGGCATCCGTGGATACGGTTGATGCGTTTAAAAAGGCGCTGGATTTCCAGAAGCTGCTCACGTATGAAACAAGAATTAAAAATGAACTGTCAGAACTGACAGAGCGTTTAAACGATGCAAAAGAAGTATTTACGGATAAGAATAATGAAAGAAGCCGTGAATTTTTCAGTATGCAGGAAGCGCGTGCGGAACGCTTAAGACTGGAACTGGATGCGGCAAAGGAAAAGGTCGGCAAATTCAAAAATTCCATGTTAAACAGCTTCCCGTCCGCAACGTCTAATAAGTTTGGCGAAGCGCTGGACGAATTTAAAGAGTATTTTAATAGGAAAAAATAGTGTGGGAGAGTACAAATGAATATATTAATTGTTTATTATCAGAGCTTTTTGATAAAAGACTTAGAGGAATGTCTGACAAGAATGGGACATTCCTATAAATGTATAGAAGCAAATGTTATCGTAGAACTATCAGATGAAGATTTTTGTGTTCTGCTTGATAGAGAGCTGGAAATTGAACATTATGACTGTGTGTTTACATTTAATTACAGCAGTATTATTTCAGATTGCATGGTGAAATATAATATACCATACATTTCCTTTGTATATGACAGTCCGATGTATCGTTTATTTACGAAGTCCATTTATAATAAATGTAATTATTGCTTTATATTTGATGAACAATTGTGTGAACAGCTGATAAATATGGGAGCTTCACATATTTACTATATGCCGTTGCCGGTCAATATGGTGAGGTTGGAGAGGATGAACGAAGTGTTTAAATATAGGGACAATAAAGATGTAAAAGAACTCATTCAGCTGCTTTCATCTCAGATATCTTTTTTGGGGAGCATGTATAATGAAAGACAAGGACAGCGTAAATATGATAATATAGCAATGACATCTTATACAAGAGGATATTTAGATGCGGCTATGAATGCACAAATTAAAGTATATGGTTATAATTTTCTACCAGAGATAACAAAAAAACTGAATCTAAAAGAGCTGGAACCTACAGAAAATTTGTTGATTGATTTAGAGGATGTACTTGCAGACGGTATTCTATGCAAAAAAATGGCAAATATAGAAAGAACGCAGATATTAAAAAGACTTTCTGAAATATATCAAGTAAAGCTATATACTAAAAATCCGACACCTGAATTACCGAACGTGATTAATATGGGGAGCGTTGATTATTATGATATGATGCCATACGTTTTTAAATGCTCCGACATTAATCTGAATATCACATTGCGAAGTATTAAAACAGGAATTCCACTGCGCGCAATGGATATTATGGGTGCAGGGGGATTTTTAATGTCGAATTATCAGGCGGATTTTTACAGGCATTTTGTACCGGGTGAGGATTTGGTGTTGTATGAATCTCATGATGACCTGATGGATAAGTGCAATTACTATCTGGTACATGATGCAGAACGAAGACAGATTGCAGCAAATGGTTATGGAAAAGTAAAAGAGTTTCATAATTTTGAAGTGCGGTTTAATGAAATTTTTGACATTGTATTTAATCAGAAAAAGGATGTTTAAAGATTTTTTGAAAAAATTTCAGTCAACCCCTTTTAAATTTTGAAAATGTTGTATATAATGGTATTCTACTATGTATGTTTAGACTGCGTTATACTGTCTACATATATATAGAAATGAAGAAAATAAGAAAAACGAACATAGATAGAATGAAGAACATCGGAAAGGGGATTCATATGTTATCAACCGATATCGGAGTAGATTTGGGTACAGCCAGTATTCTGGTTTATATAAAAGGAAAAGGCGTTGTTTTAAAAGAACCGTCCGTAGTAGCATTTGACAGAGATACCAACAAGATTAAGGCAATCGGTGAGGAAGCACGTCTGATGTTAGGAAGAACACCGGGTAATATCGTAGCGGTAAGACCGTTAAGACAGGGTGTTATTTCTGATTACAGAGTAACTGAAAAAATGTTAAAGTACTTCATCCAGAAGGCAATCGGCAAGAGAATGTTAAAGAAGCCAAGAATCAGTGTCTGTGTACCGTCAGGTGTTACAGAAGTAGAAAAGAAAGCTGTAGAAGATGCAACACTTCAGGCTGGCGCAAGAGAAGTAGCAATTATCGAAGAACCGATTGCAGCTGCCATCGGTGCAGGTATTGATATCTCAAGACCGTGCGGTAACATGATTGTTGATATCGGTGGTGGTACAACAGATATCGCGGTTATTTCTTTAGGCGGTACAGTAGTCAGCACCTCCATTAAGATTGCCGGTGATGATTTTGATGAAGCAATCGTCCGATATATGAGAAAGAAACACAATCTTCTGATTGGTGAAAGAACTGCGGAAGATATTAAGATAAAAGTCGGTTCAGCTTATCCGAGAACTGAGATTGCAACAATGAACGTAAGAGGTCGAAACCTTGTAACAGGTCTTCCAAAGACGGTTGAGGTAACGTCAGAAGAAACACAGGAAGCATTAAAAGAAGCAACATCCCAGATTGTTGAAGCCGTACACAGTGTACTGGAAAAGACACCACCGGAATTAGCTTCCGATATTGCAGACAGAGGAATTGTCCTGACAGGCGGCGGAAGCCTGCTGCAGGGACTTGAAGAACTGATTGAATCAAAGACAGGAATCCATACAATGACAGCCGAAGACCCGATGACAGCAGTTGCAATCGGAACCGGTAAGTTTATTGAATTCCTTGCAGGATACAGAGATGATAAATAATTATCAGCAAAATAAGAAGTGAGCGGAGGAGGAAAGAAATGGTAAAGGGGCTTTACACAGGGTACACAGGAATGGTGAATTCCCAGAAAAGACTGGATGTGATTTCCAACAACCTTGCAAATGCAACAACGACAGGTTTTAAAGCAGAGGGCTGTACAACACAGGCATTTGATTCCATGTATGCCATCAAGATTAAAGATGCAACAGTCGGACATTTAAACCAGAATATCGGTTCAGTCAGTCTGGGTGCAAAGATTGGGGAAACATACAGAAACTGGGAGCAGGGTTCGTTACAGGCAACGAACAACACCTATGATTTTGCACTGGCAGGACAGGGCTTTTTCTCGGTAGAGTTCACCAATAAGAACGGTGTAACAAGCACAATGTATTCCAGAGATGGCGCATTTCAGATGAATTCAGAAGGCTATCTTGTGACAAAAGACGGCGATTATATTTTAGGTGAAGGCGGAAGAATCCAGCTTCCGACAGATTTGAATGAATTATCTGTTGATTCACAGGGAAATATTTTTGCAGACGGACAGTATGTAGATACATTTGCCTTGGTTGATTTTGAAGATTATAACTATCTGGAAGAATACGGTGAAAATCTGTACCGTGCGGTGGATGGTGCAACCGAACAGGATTGTACGGCAACCGTACAGCAGGGCTACTTAGAAGCTTCTAATATTAATGTCGTATCAGAAATGGTGGACATGATTGCGGTTGCAAGAGAGTATGAAAGCGGACAGAAAGTCATCCAGGCAATTGATGAAATGCTTGGCAAAATGGTGACAATGTCAGAATTATAATAAGGTCCGGGTTAAAAGACATTAATATTATGGTAGTAAGCTGCCGGTAAAATCACCGGTATTGATTACGGAATGGAGAAGAATATGGTAAGATCATTATGGACGGCAGCAGCAGGCATGACGTCACAGCAGACAAATGTAGATACGATTTCCAATAATCTTGCAAATGTAAATACAACAGGATACAAGATGGAAACAACACATTTTAAATCCCTTTTATATCAGCAGTTACAGGCAAAGACCACATCTGCAAACGGTGAAACAAAGCCGGTTAATGCACAGGTTGGTTTAGGTTCAAGAGTATCTGCTGTAACATCACAGTATGTACAGGGTTCTGTCAACAAAACAGATAGTGACACGGATTTTGCAATCGTAGGAAACGGTTTTTTCGGTGTAGTCGGTGAAGATGGACAGACTTATTACACAAGAAACGGTAACTTTGGATTCTCAATTGCAACAGAAGGCTATATGCTTTGTACATCAGAAGGTCTTCCGGTATTAAGCTCAGACGGTAATGAACTGGTGCTGGGACCGGAATATGACCCGACAAAGATTACAGTAGACGGCGACGGTAATTTATTATATCCAAGTGAAGAAAATAACAACAATCCGACGGCAATCGGTTTAAAGATTGGATTATTCCAGTTTGCCAATCCGGCAGGTCTTGATAAGACAGGAGATTCTCTTTTAATGGAAACGGAAGCATCCGGTATTGCATTAAATGAAGATATCGATGAGGTAGGCAAAAAGAGTACCTTAAAGCAGGGATATCTGGAAGCTTCTAATGTCAATGTAGCAACAGAAATGGTAAATCTGATTACAGCGCAGAGAGCCTATGAATTATGCTCAAAGGCAATTACCACATCCGATACGATGATGGAGCAGGCAAACAATCTGAAGCGATAAGTAAAAGCAGCGGTGCGGCAGTTTAATGCCGGGGAGGAAAGGTGTACATATGAGCGATACAATCAGCGGATTAAATTCGTCATATTTAAACGGTACCTATACCAATTCAACAACAAGTGCGCTTGAAAGCACATTAAATAATAAGGATTTATCTACGTCTTCCAGCGATGAACTCATGGAAGTCTGCAAGGATTTTGAAGAATATTTTGCAGAACAGATGGTAAAATCCATGCTTAAAATGGCAAAAGTAGACAGCAGTGATGATGATAACAGCTATGCTTCTATTTTTGGACTGTCTTCTGACAGCAGTGATTCCGGAATGAGTACCATGTCCAGCTATTTTGGTGACCAGATGGTGTCAAAGCTGTCTGAAGCACTGTGCAGTACAGAAAACGGCAGCGGACTGGGACTGGCACAGACCCTTTATAATCAGATGAAGAGGAATTACGGAATTGAGGAGTAATTTAGATTACGAAGCAGAATATATTGAAGGCTTTGTAGAAAATATCATATACCGCAATGAAGACAACGGCTATACCGTTTTCAACGTGGTTTATAAAGGTGAAGAGATTACCTGCGTTGGTGTATTCAGTTACATCAACGCAGGTGAATTTATTACTGCAAATGGAGGATTTGTCAAACATCCGTCCTATGATATGCAGTTTTCTATTAAATCTTATGAATTCAAAGCGCCGGACGACACCAAGTCGGTCAGACGTTATCTTGCATCCGGTGCCATCAAAGGCATTGGTGAAAAAATGGCTGAGAGGATTGTAAAAGAGTTCGGGGATGACACCTTCCGCATTATGGAAGAAGAACCGGAACGTCTTGCGGAGATTAAAGGCATCAGTCTTACAAAAGCGATGGATATCGCAGCTCAGCTTGTCGATAAACGCGACATGCGTAAAGCCATGATGTTTTTACAGGACTATGGCATCAGCATGGGAATTGCGGGTAAAATTTATTCCAGATACGGACAGGAAATATATACAATTATTAAGCAGAATCCTTACAGACTTGCAGACGATATTGACGGCATCGGATTTAAAACGGCTGATGAAATTGCGGCAAAGGCCGGCATTAAAGTAGATTCGGATTTCAGAATCCGCAGTGGGATTTTGTATGTATTGACACAGGCGGCAGGACAGGGACACATCTATCTGCCGTGGACAGAATTAGAGCAGGGGGTTACAGCGCTGCTGTTAATAGATATTCGTGATATGGAGCGCCATATCATGGATATGGCAATTGATAAAAAAATTGTTGTCCGTGAAAATGCGTCTGGCGAAAAGTGCATTTATGCTTCGATGTATTATTATATGGAGGCTTCTATTGCCAAGCATTTGATCGAACTGAATATCCCGTATTCGCAGGATGAAGCGGAAATCGGCCAGAGAATCGCGCAAATCGAAGAAAAAAACGACATAATTCTTGATGATATCCAGAAACAGGCGGTTCATAAGGCTGTTTTAAATGGATTGATGGTTATTACGGGCGGACCGGGAACGGGAAAGACAACAACTATTAATACCATTATTAAATATTTTGAAATGGAAGGTCTGGAAATCCGTCTGGCAGCGCCGACGGGCCGTGCGGCAAAGCGGATGGCAGAAACAAGCGGATATGAAGCGCAGACAATTCACAGACTGCTTGAAATCTGCGGCAGTGCATCCGATTCACAGAACACAGGCATGCATTTTGAAAGAAATGAAGACAATCCGCTGGAAACAGATGTCATTATTGTAGATGAAATGTCCATGGTGGACGTATCTATTATGAACTCACTGCTAAAGGCAATAGCTGTCGGAACACGTCTGATTCTTGTGGGCGATGTGGACCAGTTACCGAGTGTCGGACCGGGAAATGTGTTAAAGGATATTATCCATTCGGGCTGCTTTGAAGTCGTGAAGCTGGAAAAGATTTTCAGACAGGCGGCAGAGAGCGAAATCATCATGAACGCGCATAAGATTAATAAAGGCGAACCGGTAACACTCAACAAATACAGCAAAGACTTTTTGTTTGTCAAACGGAACAATCCCGATGCCATTATTGCGGCGATGTGTACACTGATTAAAGAAAAACTGCCGGATTATGTCCATGCGGACCGCAAAGACATCCAGATTCTGACACCAACCAGAAAATCCGCAGTCGGGGCACAGCGGTTAAACCGGATTATGCAGCAGTACTTAAATCCGCCGTCCGCAGACAAAATGGAAAAAGAAGTCGGGGATACCATTTACCGCGTGGGCGATAAGGTCATGCAGATAAAAAATAACTATCAGCTGGAGTGGGAGCGCAAAAGCCGGTATGGCGTTACCTATGACCGCGGCAACGGCATTTTCAATGGGGACACCGGTGTGATAGAAGACATCAACTTCTTTTCGGAACAGATGCTGGTGCGGTTTGAAGACGACCGTTTTGTATACTATGATTTTACACAGTTGGATGAACTGGAGCTGGCATATGCGATTACAATTCACAAATCGCAGGGCAGTGAATATCCGGCGGTGCTGATTCCGATGTTTCCGGGACCGCGTATGCTGATGAACCGCAATCTCTTATACACGGCAGTGACAAGGGCGAGAACCTGTGTCTGCATGGTAGGACTGGAAGACTGCTTTCATGAAATGGCGGCAAATGAATCGGAGCAGAAACGATATTCTTCACTGGACCTGCGGATTCAGGAAATGGATAATCTTTAAATCAAAGATTCCTCAGAAATGAATTCAGTTTGTGCATCATTTAGAATTGGAACGTTTGTGAAATAGAGGGGAAAATGAAACAGGGAAAAAACAAGCGGAATAACACGCAGAACTTAAAAGAATATATACAGCAGCTTGCACAGACCGGCATCAAAGAACTGACGGATATAGTGTTTCCGCCGGCGTGTCCGGTCTGCGGCGGGGTTCTGGGGTTTGAAAAGGGCAGACGAAGACAAATTTGTCAGGATTGTGACAACAGACTTGAATATATCGGCGAACCGCGCTGCATGAAGTGCGGCAAACCGTTAAAAAAGACGGATACGCAGCAGTTTTGCTATGACTGCACGGTGAAACGGCATTTCTATGAACGCGGGGTGGCGGTATTTGCCTATACGGACGGCATAAAGCAGTCCATCTACCAATTTAAGTATCACGATAAAAGGGAGTATGCGGCGTTTTATGGCAGGCAGGCAGCACGGCAGTGCGGTGCGCTGATTCGGAAATGGGACATCGATCTTGTACTTCCGGTGCCGATGTATGCAGCTAAACAAAGAAAAAGAGGATACAATCAGGCGGAACTGATTGCACGTGAACTTTCTAAAAATCTAAATCTAATCTGTGCTTCGGAAATTCTGGTACGTATCAGAAAAACAACTCCAATGAAAGAATTAAATGACGAGGAAAGAAGAAAAAATGTAGAAAGGGCTTTTCTTGTAAAAGAAAATGTAGTAAAATATAAAAAAATTTTACTTGTTGATGATATTTATACAACAGGAGCAACGATAGACAGCTGCGCAAAAGTTTTATATGAAAAGGGCGCACAGAAAGTATATTTTTTATGTCTGTGTGCGGGGAAAGGATTTTAAGAAAATGCCGGGAACGGCAGAATGGGAGAATTGGTTATGGATGTTAGAAATTGTAGACAATGTGGGAAATTATATAATTATATAGGCGGCAGTTACCGTAATTTATGCCCGAGCTGTATTAAACAGCTGGAAGACAAGTTCGTGGAAATTAAGGAATATATCCGCGACAACAAAGTTGCAAGTATTTCAGAGATTTCAGATAAATTTGAAGTCAGCACCAAGCAGATTGAACAGTGGGTGCGTGAAGAACGTCTTTGCTTTGCGGATGATTCACCGATCGGACTGCAGTGTGAGTGCTGTGGTGCAACGATTAAGACAGGGCGTTACTGTGATAAGTGCAAAGGAACGATGGCAAACAAGCTGGATAATCTGTATAAGGCACCGGCAGCGGCTCCGGCACCAAGGGCGGGCAGGGATCGTGACAATGCAAGAATGAGATTCCTTGATAAATAACAGATTCTATATTACAGAGCATACAGAAAGAATTACTCAGGATATATACAGAATTCCGGGCGATTCTTTCTTTTTTTGTATTTAAAAATTGTAAAAACAGGTTAAGGAATATGCCGAAAGTACCGATAATATTTCTGAAACCATTTTAATGAGAATAGGAAAAGAGTTTAAACGGAAAGAGAGGCGGTCAGCAATGCGTGTAGAGGCATACAGTGCTGTGAACCGGATTTATCAGAGTGGGGCAGCTTCTTCTGCAAAGAAGGGAGGCAGTACTGCTTCATATAGTGATAAACTGGAAATTTCAAGAACAGCAAAGGATTATCAGACAGCAAAAGAGGCAGTAAGCCGGGCATCGGAAGTAAGAGAAGACAAGGTTGCACAGATAAAAGCGGCAATGGAGGCAGGAACATATCGTGTGAGTGCGCAGGAAGTTGCCGGTAAGATGCTTGAGAATATTGCAACATTAACATTTTAAGGAGATTCTTTCATGGCAAGTTTAATTGATACACTTATTGATGTACTTGGACAGGAAGATGCAGAGTATAAAAAACTGCTGGAGTTATCCAATAATAAGACAAAGGCAATTGTCGGTGCGGATATTGAGCGGTTACAGGATATTCTGGTTCAGGAACAGGCACGTATTGATGCCATTAACAAACTGGAACAGCAGCGTATGGAAAATGTAGATGATATCTGCAATGTACTCAATTTAAGAAGAACAGACATTAAATTAGAAGATATTTTAGAAGTGCTAAAGAAGCAGCCTAAAGAGCATGATGCACTTGCGGCAGTTAATGCACAGCTTAAAAAGACATTAAATGAGTTGATGAAAATCAACGAGAATAATAAATTACTGACAAAAGAATCACTGGATATGGTTGAGTTTGAACTTAACATTGCAAAAAATGCAGTGCTTACGCCACAGACAGGAAACTACAGTAAAAACGCTTATGACGAGGAGAGAATCCAGACCGTCAGCGGCTTTGATGCAAGACAGTAATATTTAATTTTAGACTTTATACAGGTTTTCCCACGGAGGGGAGGACGGCCGGCTTAAGGATAAGCAGATGAGGGCAGAAATGGAGAAACAATGGCAAACGGAATGGGAAGTCTGTATATTGGCGTTTCCGGCCTGCACAGTGCGCAGACAGCTTTAAATACAACAGCACATAACCTCGCCAACATTAATACAGAGGGGTATACAAGACAGCAGATTACGTTTGAAGATATGACGTATCTGACTGTTGGTACGAGAAGTAATACAATTGATAAATACGGACTCGGTGTTTCCGTCAGTGAAATCCGCAGAATCCGCGATACGTTTATCGACAGAGCGTATCGGACAGAGAACGGCAGACTGGGTTACTATGAAAGCAACTTAAAAGCCGTAGAAGAAGTAGAAGATCTTTTTGGTGAAATGCAGGGTGTTACCTATCAGGACTGCTTGAAAAATTTATATTCCGCAGTGAATGAATTAAGCAAGAATCCTGAAAGCACCGTTGCACGATCCTCTTTAATTCAGTATACATCAGCATTTGTAAACAGATCCAATAAAATCTATGAGAGTTTAAAAGACTATCAGACAACGCTGAATACCGAAGTACAGAATTCCGTAAACCGGATTAATGAACTGGGGCAGACCATTTTTGCATTAAACAAGCAGATTCAGGGAATTGAATCCGGTTCGGGCGAATATGCCAACGATTTACGTGACCAGCGTGATAATGCACTCGATGAACTCAGTGGATATATTAAGATGTCTTATTATGAAGAAGCAAACGGACGTGTCATCGTCACATGCGAAGGCATTCCGTTTGTCAATGAGAATAATGTGACAGAGATGTCCACAAGAACCATGGACAGTAATTCGCTGCTGATTCCAACCTGGCCTTCCTTTGAAAAGGATGTATTTGACATTACACAGCCGATTTCAAATGGCAGTAAAAATGATATGGGTTCATTAAAAGGTGCAATTATTGCGCGGGGAAGTGTCAATGTCAAGGCTTCCGATGTACCGGTAAAGCCGGATGAGAGTGATTATGACCTGACAACGGCAGAAGGACAGGCAGCATACGATGCAGCCAATGCCGCATATCAGGAAAAGCAGGATTATTACAATACATACATTGAACCGTCTGCTATTTTAAGTGCGATGGCAGGGCTGGATAAGCTGGTAAACGGGATTGTGGAGTCCATCAATGATGTTTTATGTCCTGAAAAAGAAATTACGCTGGATGCACCGCTGACAGACAGTGAAGGCAATGAAATTGCCGCAGCGAAGTATACATATAAAGCATCATCCAATGCAGTTCTGTATACAAGACACGGACAGGCAGTACAGGGAACGGACAATGGTGACGGAACATACAGTTACACATCGGAGGAAGCCCTTTTTACAGATGAAACACTGACACAGAAAGAACAGGTAGATTCTTATGTATATTCTGTTTTGGACATGGATAAGACAGATTATGGTATGGACGATGATAAGACCATCGGTGAGGAACTGATTTCCCGTACGAATACCAAGCGTTATATCGTGACAACCGATGCGAACGGCGGTACGATTTATGTCAGAAACAATCTGGATGTCAAGGGCAACCAGTCTTACTATACGATCGGCAGCCTTGAGATGAACGAAGAAGTTGCACAGAATGTCGGTAAGATTGCGCTGACAACAAAGCAGGGAAAAGAAGATTTTGACAAAGCACAGGAACTGGTGGATATGTGGGAGAACAAATTTGCGTCCTTAAATCCTGAAGTCTATGCAAAGTCAGATTTTAATACATATTATACAAATTTCATCAGTGAATATGCAACAATGGGCCGTGTGCTTGACAATTATGTGAGCAATCAGGAAACCATGGTAAACGGATATGATAACCAGCGTTTACAGTTGCAGGGTGTATCTTCTGATGAAGAGCTTGAAAAGATGATTAAGTTCCAGCAGGCATACAATGCGGCATCACGGTATATTAATGTTGTCAGCGATATGTTAGAAAGCTTAATCGTTTCACTTGGAAATGCATAAAATGAAGTTTAAACAGTTGTCTGCACCGGGGCGAAAGCAGATAATCATGGCAGCGGATGCTGCCCGGTAATAAAAACGCCCGGAAATGAGGAAAATATGGCATCAACATTTTTTGGATTAACAATATCATACAGCGGTCTGCAGGCAGCATCCACATCGCTGAATGTTACAGGACATAACGTATCCAATATTAATACAAAGGGGTATTCAAAACAGCAGGCATCCACAGAAGCTGCACAGGCATTGCGTACGTTCTCGACCTACGGTATGCTTGGTGCCGGTGTTAAGGTAACCGGTGTCAGCCAGCTGCGTGACAGCTATTACGATGAAAAATACCGTAACAATCAGGCGAATTACGGTGAATATGAAGCAAAAGAAAATTATATGGATCAGATTGAGGACTTCTTTGATGAATGGAATCTGAATGGTTACTGTAAGGAATATCAGAAGTTCTTTACATCGGTAGAAGAAGTTATTAAAGCACCGGGCGAGGCTTCGACAAAGAATCAGCTGATTAACAATGCAGCCAGCATGGCACAGTACTTTAATACACTCTCTACGAATCTTAGGAAGATTCAGGAAGATGCAAATAACGAAATCAAGGATGCGGTAGAGCAGATTAATTCCTATGCACAAAACATTGCTTCTTTAAACAGACAGATTAATCAGATTGAAGCCAACTACGGCGATGCAAATGATTTAAGAGATAAGAGAAATGCGCTGATTGATGATCTGGCACAGATTGTCAATGTCAGCATCAAGGAAGAAGACATCGGAAACGGTCTGACAGATTTCAGGGTATCCATTAACGGACAGACACTGGTTGCAGGATACGATTACAATAAGCTTTATACAGAAGCCAGAGCAGATAAGAGAAATGCTTCCGATGCTGCCGCTTTATATGATGTAAAGTGGGAGAGCGGACAAAACTTCAATCTTTACAGCCCGTCTCTTGGCGGACAGATGAAGGCACTGGTAGATATCCGTGACGGCTGTAATGGTGAGTTTGAACAGTACAAAGTAGATGAGAACGGCGATTACATTCTGGATTCAGACGGTAACAAAGTATTGGAATCTGTATTAAGAAATGAACAGAATACAGATTTTAAGGGGATTCCGTATTACCAGTCCCAGTTAAACCAGTTCATTTCCACATTGTCGGAATCGGTTAATAACGTTTTAAAGAGTGGTCTGACATCAGACGGAACACAGCACGGCATTTCATTGTTTGTAACACAGACAAACACAGATACGATGACGGCTTTAAACATTACAGTCAACCCAGAACTGGTTAAAGATGCCGATAAGCTTGCAACAAGAAGTTCTGCGGCAACCGGACAGGCAGAAGCGGATATTATGGAACAGTTAAGAAAGCTTCAGAGCGAAAAGATTTTTGACGGTGGTACAGGCGCTTACTTCCTTGAAAGTATGGTCAGTGATATGTCCATTGATTCAAGCAATGCAACGAATATGTTAGATAATTACAACAACCTGCGCACAACAATTCAGAATCAGCGCTTATCAATCATGGGTGTTGATACCGATGAAGAAGCGATGGATATGATGAAATTCCAGCAGGCATATAACTTAAATTCAAAGATGATGTCTGTTATGAATGAAATTTATGACAAACTGATTAATGGAACAGGCTTATAATTTGATGAATTGCAGGATTGATTCCAGATTGGAGAAGATATGAGAATTACAAATCAGATGATGATTAACAGCAGTATGGCAAATATCCAGGTGAATAAAAAACAGGTTAATACACTGGATACCCAGCTGTCTACACAAAAAAAGATTAATAAGCCGTCAGAAGACCCGATTATTGCCATTCGTGCGTTACGTCTTCGTGCCAGCTTAAATGAAGTAACACAGTATTTAAAGAAAAATATCCCAGATGCACAGCAGTGGCTTTCAACAACACAGGGCGCGCTGACACAGGGCGAATCTGTTATTAATAAGCTGTATGAATACTGCAATCAGGGTTCATCCGATTCTTATGCATCAGAACAGAGAAATACGATTGCAGAAAGCTTAAAGGCTTTAAAAAAGACTTTCTACGATGAAGGAAATGTAGATTACGCCGGACGTTACGTATTTACCGGTTATAAGACGGATACGACACTCACCTATCAGTCCGATGCACTGGCAGCTGAAGCAGATTATACAATTACACAGAAGTTTGGCAGAGATGATATTTCAAGCAAGACCGTCTATACCAATGCGTATAGCAATGCAGATATTTTAAATTTAAACGTATCCTATGATGCCGACGGCAATGCTGTGATGCCAAATGTGGAAAGTGTCTACAGACTGCGCCTTGGCTATTCAGATGTGAAAAACACCGGATATAGCTTAAGCTATAACAATACAGATATCAGCTTTGCCGCAGATGGCACGGCAACTGTTACAACGTATCAGTTAGATGGCAATGGTAACAAGCAGCTGGACGCAGACGGCAACCCGATTACAACGACAACAACGGTCAATCCGGATGCCAACGGACAGTACAGCATTACAGATTCTACCGGTACTGCACTGACATTTACCAATACAACGGATAAAAACTACATTCCGGGTGATGATGAAATTGCCTTTAATGCAACAACAGGTGAAGTGCTGATGGGTGAAAATGTTTATAAGCAGGTCTACACCTCTGACAGCTTTTCATTTACGTATCAGAAGGATAACTTTGTTAAAGATGATTTGAATCCGACAATGTATTATGACTGTGTGGATAATACGACAGGAATCGTCTATGATAAAGTCAGGGAAGATGTAGAATACAACATCAACTATGCACAGAAGATTAAGATTAATACCGAAGCCAATGAGGCATTCGATATTAACCTTGGCAGAGATATTGATGACCTTGTAACATCCGTTCAGAATGTACTCGACTTAGAAAGCCAGATTTCACAGGTGGAAGGCATGTTAAAGGAAGCTCGGTATAGCGATGAGGACTCACAGAAAAAGTTAAATTCGATGCTGAATGGCTTGAATAAGCAGAAAACACTGGCAGAAGATGAGATGACCAAGGCGTTTGAAAGCGGCATTTCACAGATGCAGGGCTATAAGCAGACGATTTCCCTTGCCAATGCAGACGTCGGTAACAGACTTACAAGACTGGAACTGACACAGGGAAGATTGAATGAACAGTTTACCAATGTCACAGAAAGCAAGTCTGCCAATGAAGACATTGATCTGGAAGATGTTGTTGTAAGCTATACATCAGCCCAGCTGGTATACAACGCATCCCTTCAGGCTGCAAGTAAAGTTGTACAGCAGACACTGTTAGATTTCTTAGGATAAAAATAAAAGCAAAATAAAAGACTGCTTGTGAGAATGTGCGCAGGCAGTCTTTATTAGAAAATGGAGAAATGCAAAAAATATGCTTGATAGCATATGTTTCACACGGCTATTTGTTTCTGAGCGAAAACAAATAGCCATTATGGCAGATGAGAAATCGCCTCTTCGCAACAAGTCGCTCAGAAATGGAGTAAATATGCAGATTAATACAAAATGGTTTGGCACGGTGGAGATCAATGATGCCAAAGTAATTACATTTGAAAAAGGGCTGATTGGGTTTGAGGACTGCAGCCGGTTTGCAATTGTATATGAAACAGAAGATAAGAAAGAAAAACCAATTATGTGGCTGCAGTCGTTAGATGAACAGGCACTGGCACTGCCGATTATTAAGCCGGAATATATTGTGGATGAATATGCACCGGATGTTGAAGATGAACTTGTTTATAAGCTGGGAGAAAATGTAAAAAGTGATGATCTGATGATATTTGTTACGATGACAGTACCGTCTGATCTTACAAAGATGACCTGCAATTTAAAAGCGCCGATTATTATTAATACAGCGACGATGAAAGCAGTTCAGGCAGTTGCAGCCAATGAAGACTATGTTGTTCGCTTTCCGGTTTATAATCTTTTAAAAGAAAGAAAAGAAAAGGCGGGTGAGTAGAAATGCTGGCGTTATCGCGGAAAAAAGACGAAGCAATCATTATTAATGATAATATTGAAGTGAAAATTCTTGAAATCAAGGGCGACCAGATTAAAATCGGTGTTTCTGCACCGAAGTCCGTTCCAATCTACCGGAAAGAAGTCTTTACACAGATACAGGAAGCCAATAAAGAGGCATCAGAGTCTGTAGATATGGAAAAATTAAAGAAGTTATTCTAAAGATTCAGGTCCAAAAAACCGATAATACTAATAAGAAATGAGATAAACTGCGGTTACAGTGCAGTTTAAAAAAGGCGAAAAAGGATATTCGCCGAGGAACAAGGAAACAAAGTATGCGTTATCACACGGAGGTGGATAAAAGTGGGATTAGAATCGATTAACAAAGCATCGGCAGCAACACAGAGTGTGCAGACGACGGCACCCGTAACGGCAAATGTCCAGGCAGCAGGCAGCAGCACACAGACAGCAGATTATACAGCGGCACAGGCAGTACAGCTTTCGTTGGGACAGGACAGTGCATCTCCTGAAAGCCAGGAAAGCAAAGCAACCCTTGCAGATGTCAAAGACATCAGCAAAGTCTTAAACAGCAATACGGTTGCGGAGTTTGGTGTGTATGAGCCGATGAACCGGATCACCATTAAGATTAAAGACAAGGAAACAGGAGAAGTATTAAAAGAGATTCCTTCTGAGAAAATGCTTAAAATGTTTACAAAGGCCTGTGAACTGGCAGGGCTTCTTGTCGATGAAAAGATGTAGTAAATACAGGTACAAAACATACAGACATATAGAAAGGGGTAGATGATATGCCAATTCGTTTATCAGGTATGCAGTCCGGTCTGGATACAGAAGCATTAGTATCCGCACTGGTATTAAGTTACCGTACTAAAAAGGAAGATTATGAAAAAGCACAGACAAAGCTTTCCTGGAAGCAGGATAAGTGGAAAAGCATCAATACAAAGATTACGAATTTCTATTCAGGAACACTTTCAAGCAACCGACTGACAAGTGCATATAATTTAAAGAAAGCTACGATTAACAATTCGTCTTATGCAACGGTTTCGGCTTCAACTTCCGCAGTCAGCGGCACGCAGACCTTAAAGGTAACGCAGCTTGCTTCCACAGGTTATCTGACCGGTGGAAAAGTCAGCAGTAAATCCGGTGATAAGCTTACAGGAACCAATAAGTTAAGTGAAGTGAGCGGCATGGAAGGTATTGCTGATGGAGCAGGTATTACCGTTACCGCATCCGAAAAGACGACTACGATTACGATGACTTCCGATATGACGATTAACCAGTTTGTCGGTAAGTTAAAGGATGCGGGATTAAATGCAAGTTTTGATGAGAATAACCAACGTTTCTTTATTAGCGCCAAGAGTTCCGGCGCAGACAATGATTTCTCTATGACAGCAGCAAACAGCAACGGTAAGAACGCTCTGAAAGCGTTAAAGATTCAGGCATCTACAGTAGATACTGTTGCAAAAGATATTACAAAGTATCAGAATATTTTAAGCCAGTCTGATTATGTATCCGCAACGGCAAAGAGCAACTATGATACTGCAATCGCATCTTATAATAAGTCGATTGCTTCTTTACAGGATGCCAATACACAGCAGGCGTACCAGCAGACATTTTTGAAGGAGTTTATTAAACTCGCAGAATACACCGATGACGGTAACGGAAACTGGAATCCGAAGGATAAGGATACTTTAGCGGCAGCTAGAAAGTATCTGACAGATACAGTATCCGATTTGAAGGCAAAGCAGACTGACGGTACAATCACAGATGATGAAAAGTTACAGCTGGCAGCGGCACAGACGCTTGTTTCAGCGGTAGGAAGCGATAAAGCCGTTCTTACCATAAAACAAAATGATGACGGTACTTATTCAGGTGATGTATATACAATACTTGACAAGGCGGCTTCAACAATTACGGAAAATAAAGCAAAGATTAAAGAATTTTATACACAGGCAGGTGTTGACAGCACCGATGCAACGCAAGTTGACAGCACAACGGGCAAGATTCTTTTGGACTATGATACTGCAATCGCCGGAAGCAATTCACTGGCAGTGAGTTATCAGACAGCGGCACAGGAACAGTACGATTATGCACAGAAAATGGTGGATGCATATGACGTTGTTACAAAGTATCAGAGTGGCAGCACCAGTGTGACAAAACCTGAATATCAGGCGGCCCTTTCTACACTAGGTGTATCGACATCAACAGATGCAACTTCTGCAGTCCGTATTGCCGGAAGCAATGCAAAGATTACGTTAAACGGTGCAACCTTTGAAAATACAACCAATAACTTCTCTATTAACGGTTTAACGATTCAGGCAACGGCGTTGACAGGAAATGAGGCAGTGACGATTACAACCGATACGGATGTAGACGGCATCTATGATACGATTAAGGATATGTTCTCAGAGTACAATGAATTGATTAAGACTTTAGAGGGAGCATATAATGCGGAAAGTTCAAAGGGATATGAGCCGCTGACGGATGACGAAAAAGATGCTATGTCGGATGATGAAATTGAAAAGTGGGAAACGAAGATTAAGGATTCCCTGCTTCGTCGTGATTCAACACTGGACGGTATTATATCAACCATGAAGAATACCATGCTTGGCAGTATTACGATTGATGGAAAATCATATAATTTATCAATGTTTGGTATTTCTACGGGCAGTTATTTTTCAACATCTACAGATGAAAAAGGTGTTTACCATATTGATGGGGATGCAGACGATTCTACAACAAAAGGTAATGCTGATAAATTAAAGGCGGCGATTGCAAATGATTCAGAAGGTGTAATTAAGTATTTTTCTCAGCTTTCACAGAATCTGTACACGGCAATAGGCAAGAAGTTAAGAACTTCAAACAGCATGAGCAGCTATATGTCTGTTTACAATGACAAGGAAATGGCGACACAGTATTCAGATTATACGAAGAAGATTTCTGATCAGGAAGAAAAGATTTCTACATGGGAAGAAATTTACTACAAGAAGTTTTCTCGTATGGAGTCTGCACTGGCATCTTTAAATGCACAGTCATCTTCAATTTCAGGATTATTTAGCTAAGGATACAGGATGTAGGAGGAAGAAGAAGTGGCAGTGAATAATCCATATGCAAAATATAACAACAATAAAGTCCTCACGGCATCTCCGGCAGAACTGACATTGCTCCTTTACGAAGGAGCAATTAAGTTCTGTAATATTGCCATGACAGGCATTGAAGAACAAGATGTTCAAAAGGCGCATGAGAATATTTCAAAAGCAGAGGCAATTATTGAAGAATTGCAGTCTACGCTAAATTATTCTTATCCGGTTGCACAGGACTTTAACAACATTTATCGTTATATTTATGATTTACTGGTAAGAGCAAATATCCATAAGAGCAAAGAAGAATTAGAACAGGCATTGGAAGAACTTCGCGGTATGCGGGATACATGGAAGCAGGTCATGAAGAACGCAAAAAGTATGTAAGGAGTATTATGGATACACAAAATTATGTGGATATTATGATAGACAGTCTAGTAAAAAAGGAAGAACTGTTAAAGCAGATTGTAGATTATAATGAGGCGCAGCAGACGATTGTGACAGCACCGGAGTTTAAAGAAGAAGCTTTTGAGAAAAATGTGGCGGATAAAGGCGAGGTTGTAGAAAAAATTCTGCAGCTGGATGAAGGCTTTAATTCGGTTTTTAACCGGATAAAAGAAGAATTGCAGAACAATAAGAAAAAGTATGCAAAGGATATAGAACGTTTAAAGACACTGGTGGCATCGGTGACAGAATTAGGCGTACGCATACAGGCGCAGGAGCTGCGCAATAAGCAGCTTGTAGAAAAAAGATTTGCACAGATGCGTAAAGAACTCAGTCAGGCGAAACGCACGACCAGCACGGCAAATGCCTACTATAAAAATGTCAATAACCTGAACCAGTATGAATCACATTTTTTAGACCAAAAAAAATAAAAAAAGTTTATAATCGGGCTAAAGTATTTTAAAATACACCCGATATAATAAATGTAAGTAATCAAGAAGGTTACTACAGAAAAATAATCTAAGCGGCATGGAAGCCGCTATATATTCAAGGAGGAAGAATATTATGGTAGTACAGCACAATTTGACAGCGATGAACACTAGCAGACAGTTAGGTATCACAACAACAGGACTTCAGAAGTCTACAGAAAAGTTATCATCAGGTTACAAGATTAACCGTGCAGCTGATGATGCAGCAGGTCTTTCTATTTCAGAAAAGATGAGAAACCAGATCAGAGGTTTAAATAAGGCTGCTTCTAATACACAGGATGGTATCTCTTTAGTACAGACAGCTGAAGGTGCTTTAAATGAAGTACATTCTATGTTACAGAGAGTTAGTGAGCTTGCTGTTCAGGCTTCTTCAGATGTTAACGGTACAGCTGATAGAACAGCTATCAAAGATGAAATTGATGAACTGAAGGACGAAATCGATAGAGTTGCTACTACAACTCAGTTCAACAAGATGAATATCCTTGATGGTTCATTCAAAAACAAGAGTATTCAGGTAGGTGCTAACTCAAATCAGAATATTACAATTGATATTGAAGATATGAAGGCAGATTCATTAGGTTTCACTGTTACAGATGTGTCTGACTATACTAAAGCTAATACTGTACTTGGTCAGGCACAGGAAGCTATCGAAACATTATCTTCAAGACGTTCTAAGTTAGGTGCTACACAGAACAGATTAGAGCATACATATGACAACTTGAACAACATCAGCGAAAATACTCAGTCAGCAGAATCTCGTATCAGAGATACAGATATGGCTGCAGAGATGGTTTCTTTCTCAAAGAACAACATCTTACAGCAGGCTGGTCAGTCAATGCTCGCTCAGGCAAATCAGGCAAATCAGGGTGTTCTTTCATTACTTCAGTAATTGGAATTTCACGGATGAAAAAAGAGAGGTCAGTCTTCGGACTGGCTTCTTTAGTTCTTTGTTAAGACCAGCAGGGGAAAAATGGCTCTTTAACGAGGGATAGAGAGTAAAATAAAGAGTGTCTTTTGGCTTCTCATGTCATTTAGCAACCTCAAAACACTCTTTAAATATTCTAGTTCATAAGTTCAGGAAAAGCCAGTTGTAATAACTGTGCCAGCCGGATTTCCCAAGTATGATATTGCTTAACTTTTTCATAACCATTGCGGGCGATTTCTAACCGCTTATCTTCATGGGATAAGTAATATGCACATTTATCGAGTAAATCTTGTTCACTTTCATAAGTCACGAGGTCTTTTCCGATTTCAAAATAGTCTGGAAGTTCAGATTGAAAATTAGTAATCAAAAATCCACCACAGCCTAAAACATCAAAAATACGAAGCGGAAGTGCAGAGCGGATAGAACGTGCCGTAATATTGATGTTAATTTTGCTTTCATGAAAAATCAGCGGCATATCACAAAGGGAACTTGCGTAGCCGTGATTGTGGATATTCGGCATAGATGAGGTGTCACTGCCGGTATATATATGCATGTCAAAATTATCAGAAAGCTGTTTTAAAAGCCGCAGGCGTTCCTGTTCGGCAACTTTTACGCTTAAAAAGTGCTGGGCAACAATCGCACGGTAAGTCGGCAGTTCCTCCGGTGGAAATTCAAGATTTTGAGCGTGTTTCATAAATTTTATAACAAAATCATCTGAAAGAATTTCTTCAATAAAATTGTAACCGTGGATTTTTAACTGGGCTTCAACAATTCCGTCAGCGTAACCGGCTTCATAGGCAGGAAGCTTCACTTTATTAAATGCACACTGTTCCTCATATGTCGAGCCGATAAAGGAAATATCGCATTGGTATTTTTTCCTAATGTCCGAAGGTGTTGTTTCAAATAATTTATCCGTACGTGTGACATTTGCAGCAAGGGGCAGATGAAAAATATGATCCGGATTCTGTTCATGAAAATCCAGATACGACAGTTGGTCAAATATAAAAATGCGGTTATATGGATTTTTAATGGCATCGTTATAGAATTCAATTACCGGGCTGTCAACCGTCAGACACAGATAAGGGATATGCTTGATATTGCAAAGGTGTGAAAGCCACGGAAAGAAATTAATTGTAAATACAAAGGCATATTCCTTTGTTAAGATGTGTCTGGATACAAGTTCAATGCAGTCAGAATCCGAAAGATTTTTATTCTCTTTAAATTCTGTAATCTCATCAACTGTAAAACCGAATTTTTGAAAGGTTTCAATAATATCTGGTTCACAGATACTGCCATATCGGAAAAGTAATATGTTCATAAAACGCTCCTTATATCATTATAGTGAATATGGATTAATTATAGTACAAAGAAAAGAAAAATTCAATTTGTTCGTAAGACATTTTATGTGGAGAAAATTAGAGAATAAAGTGTATTCAATAGTTGAAATTTATAGTATAATTTTAATATAGATTGCATTTAAAAATATGACATTTTACCGGATAGGAGAAAAGATGAATACATTACTAATTGGAAACATGAAAAGAATAGATGCGTTTTGGGAATGGCTAAACGATGCAAATGAGGTATTTGAAATATCGTTAATTATATCTGAGGACGAAATGGTGTCAGAAAAATTTTTATGCCCGATTCAGCCACTAAACAGCTTGGAAACGCTGACAGATGAATATGATGCAATATTTATATGTAGTAATTTTTATCAAAAGCTAAAAAATATTTTGATACAATTAGGAATTGAAAAAGAGCGTATTTTATCAGAAGATGATATTGTCAGGTATTTATCGAAAGCAGACATTATGAAATATCATGCTGGACGAATATACAAAACATTTGAATATGAAAAACAGGAAGCAGTTGCGGATATAGGAGCATTTACATATGGAAAATTTTTAGTGAATGATTATGGTGAAGGGATTCGACTGCATATTGGTAAATTCTGTTCTATTGCATATGGTGTTGCATTTATGTTAGGTGGTGAACACAGGGGAGAGTGGTGTACAACTTATCCGTTTAATGCTTTTATTTCCCAATTTTCATATATTGAAGGGCATACTCATATAAAGGGAGATATTGTAGTTGGAAATGATGTGTGGATTGGAAGTGATGCAAAGATTATGTCGGGCGTACATATCGGTGACGGTAGTATTATTGCGGCAAATGCGGTTGTGACAAAGGATGTTGAGCCGTATACGGTTATAGGAGGTGTCCTTGCAAAGATGATTAAAAAGCGTTTCCCAGATGAAACCATTCAAATGCTTGAACAGATGAAGTGGTGGGATTGGGATTATCAGGATATTTATAATGTAGTTCCGTTGCTTCAGAGTGAGAATGTTGAAGGACTGACAGAGTATTATAAAAGGCGTATAAAGCTATAGGGGAATAAGAATATGAGCAGATTGTGATAAAAGAATATAAAAAATATAGGTGATAAGAAAAATGTTTGAAATTGCTTTGATAAAGGAAAGAACGGAGAAACACGATGAATATATTACTAATTGGAAATATGAAAAGGATAGATAAATTATATGAATGGCTCAATGCAGCAAATGAGGTATTTGAAGTATCGTTAATTATATCGGAAGATAAAATGGTATCAGAAAAGTTCGTTTGTTCCGTAAAACCATTAAGTGAACTGGAACAATTAAAAAATGAATATGATATTGTATTTATATGCAGTGAGTTTTATCAGGAATTGGTACAGGTCTTATTACAGATGGGTTGGAGAAAGGAGCAAATCCGGTTAGAAGATGATATTTGCAGATATTTATCGAAAGCTGACATTATGAGGTATTATGCAAAATTTGTTTATGACAAGTATCATTATAAAAAGTGGGAAGATGTTGCAAAGATTGGTGCATTTACATATGGTGCATTTAAGGTGACTGGCGGTGATGAAGGGGTTAAGATGTCGATAGGAAAATTCTGTTCTATAGCATTAGGAGCAGTATTTATGCTTGGTGGAGAGCATAGAGGGGACTGGTGTACAACCTATCCGTTTAATGTAATTATGCCACAGTTTTCATATATTGAAGGACATCCGAGGATAAAAGGTGACATTGTAGTTGGAAATGATGTCTGGATAGGAAGCGGGGCAAAGGTTATGTCGGGCGTACATATCGGTGACGGCAGTATAATTGCCGCAAATGCAGTTGTTACAAAAGATGTTGAGCCGTATACGATTGTAGGCGGTGTTCCTGCAAAAGTGATAAAAAAGCGTTTTTCGGACGAAAAAATTCAAATACTGGAGCAGATGAAATGGTGGGATTGGAATTATGAGGATATTTATAACGTAATTCCTTTGCTTCAGAGCGAGAATATAGAGGAACTGACAGCATATTATAAAGGAAAAAATGACAACGCGTAGAATATTAATAAATACATGGGAAGGAATATTAAGATGATGAATTTAGAAAGATACAATTATAACGGTGCAACACCAAAACCGTATTTTAATACAAATTTCTATTCGGGAAAGGATGTATATTCCGATGGAGATATTGAAGATGATATTATTAAAATAATAGCGCACAATCCAACAACGGATTATGAGAAGGATATCAGTGATAATTTTTCATGGCCGGTATTTTATCACCTGACACGTATCCGGCAGAATTTATTAAAATGGTATCCGTTTCATGAACATGCAAATGTGTTGGAAATTGGTTGTGGAATGGGGGCAATTACAGAACTTTTGTGCCAGAAATGTGAATCTGTAACAGCCGTTGAATTATCACAAAGACGGGCCACAGCGACATATTTAAGATGTAGACAATATGACAATCTTGAAATTATTGTTGGTAATTTAAATGATATAAAGTTCGAGCAGAAATATGATTATATTACACTGATTGGTGTTTTAGAATATCAGAATAATTTTACGGATTCCGAGAATCCATTTAAAGATTTTCTGGATAAGATTAGAAAAGTGCTTAAACCGGAAGGGAAATTACTGATAGCAATAGAAAATAAATACGGTTTGAAATATTGGTGTGGAGTCCCGGAAGATCATAGTGGAATTCCTTTTGACGGTATCGGAAATTATAAATACAGCAATGTGGCAAGAACATTTTCAAAACAGGAACTGGATTCAATCATTAAATCCAGCGGATTTGACAGCACTTATTTTTATTATCCGTTGCCGGATTATAAGATGCCGCAGGTGATTTATTCAGAAGAGTATCTGCCACGGAATGGCTCGATGGATAATTGGATACCGTATTATGTTCCGAATAATAAATCAATGGTGACAGATGAACAGCATTTGTACAATGATTTGATAAACAATCATGTTTTTGAATTTTTTGCAAATTCATTTTTAGTGGAATGCAGTGAAAGTATAACTGAAGATGAAAGGATAACATATGCGGTAGCCTCACCATTTAGAAATGCGGAATATGATTTAACAACAGTATATTCCAATAAGGCAGGCTTCTGTAAAATAGCAGATAGTAAGAGTGTTAATACACTCCAGATGATAGATATGAACCATAAGGAATTGTTATTGAAAGGTTTGCATATATCGAATACAAAGGTTGACAATAATATTTTGTATACAGAAACTGTAAAGGGAACTCCGCTTACAGAGGTGCTGACAGAAGCGTATAAGAGTAAAAATAAAGAATTGGTTTATTCTATATGGGACGATATTTATGAAGAAATTAAACGCAGTTCAGATGAGTCAGCAGCATTAAATGATATTTTTAACAGTTCAGAGGAATTTGCGTTGGAAAAGATAGATAGTGAGGATAAAATCTTATGCAATGCTTTTATAGATATGATTCATAAAAACTGTTTTGTAGATAAAAATAACCATTATATATGGATTGACCAGGAATGGCGGTTAAATGATGTTCCGGCAAGTTATATACTGTTTCATAATATTATTGAACTGCATTCTTCAAATGAGTGGATTAATACATATATAACAACCGAAGAAGTATTACAGCACTATAATCTGATAGATAAGAGTACCTGTTACTTTAATTTGTGGAATGTATTCTTAAATACAGTACAAAACAGGTATTCGGCGTGGAATTACCGCCAGTTATCAGAATTCGGACAGGATGTTATAAAAGATAATGTTGTTTTATTATTTAATAATCTTTCCAAAAGTGACAAAAGGTAGTAGTATTAAATCAAACGCAAAAGGAAATTAATGCGATTTTACAGGAAGGAACGGTAGAACATTTAATCAGTTATATGGATACGTTGAGTGATGAAACAATATTGAAAGAAGTGCCGGAGCTTCCGCAATTTATGGTTCGGTATTTAAAAGCAAACGAGCTGGATAAGCAGGCAATGAAATTAAGGGTTAAAAGCTATCAGGATATTGTCAATATTGTGAAATAGTATTTGGGAAATTATAAGGTTGTTGCACCAGATTATTAATATGCGCCCTTCTAAGCGGTAGGTTTTGTTATTTGACTTACAGGCTTAAAAGGGCGCACATTACATTGATATTATAATTATATATAATAAATAGAAAAAATATTCATATGAGGCTTATTGAAAAGCCAGTTCAATCATCTGCTGCATCCGGTTTGTATAATTATGATAAGATTTGATTTTTTCATAACCGTTCTGTGCAATCTTATCTCGAACGTCATCACGTTCAAGGTAATAGGCAGTTTTGTCTAATAATTCATCAAAAGAACCATAGGTATCAAGGTCTTTACCAATCTCAAAGTATTCAGGAATCTCAGTCTGGTAATTTGTAAGGCAGAATCCTCTGCATCCTAAAACGTCCCAGATTCGCTGACTGATACCACTGCGGATAGATTTGCAGGTAATGTTCAGATTAATTTTTGAACGATGAAAGATTAAAGGCATTTCTGTAAGTGTTTTCGCACATCCGCGATTGTGAACAGGAAGACCGGTTGAGTCACTTGCAGTATATAAATCCAGCGGATATTTTGAACCTAATAATTTCATAACGTCAATTCTTTCCATGGAAGATACTTTCATGCCTAGATATTGAAGGGCAATGACTTTAGCATCATCATGTCTGGCGCGTTCCGGTGGAATATAGTAGTCAGGCATGCAGTGAATGAATTCTTTTATGATATCTTCAGAAAGAAGTTCATCAAGGAAGAAATATCCATACACTTTTTCCTGAGCACGCATAATTCCGTTAAGATAACCGGAAAGAGCAGGGGACGGATTTACAATATTATCATAAGGACATTTTTCAGTGTATAAAGAACCAACAAAGGAAATTTCACTTTTATATTTTAAAGGCTGTGCAGTCGAAGAATGAATAATTTTATCCCAATGAGCCGTATTTGTTGCCAATGGCAGATAAAAAATATGGTCCGGATTATAAGGTGATAAATCAAGGTATTGCTGGTAATCAAATAAAAATATGCGGTTACAGTCGTTTGAAACAGTATCGGACAGTAATTCCAAAACAGGGCTGTCGACTGTCCATGAAATGTACCGCAATTTAAATATCCGGCATATTTCAGACAGTACCGGATAGTAGTTGACGCTGATAACAGCATCAAAATGTTCTGTTATAAGAGAATTTGAAACAATTTCAATGATTTTTTCAGCAGCTATATCTTTATAGGTGATCTCAGTGTCAATAGTTTTTATCGTGTGTCCCAGTTTTTGAAGCGATTCAATCATGTAAGGCTCACACACGCTGTTATAGCGGTAAAATAAAAAATTCATAAGTAAAACTCCTTGTCTATTGATTATTCAATATGGTATTTGTAAAATGCTAAAAGCTGTATAAATACGGCATATTTTATAAAAAATGTGCATGTTCAGTGCCGTTACGAAAATACAACTTCAAAAATTTCTTTCAGCCGCACGTACTTCATACGTATGGAATTCTTTTACTTTTCCATAACCGTTGGCGGCAATCTGGCGGCGCTCATTGTCATGCTTTAAATAGTAATCGCATTTATTTAAGAAATCTTCCTGAGATTCAAAAAGCACAAGGTCTTCGCCGGGAACAAAATGTTCATAAAAATCCCCCTGATAATTGGAAAGTAAAAATCCGCCACATCCCATAATGTCGAAACATCGGAGCGGAATACCACTTCGGATACTGCGCAGGGAAATGTTTAAGTTGATAGCCGAATTTTTAAAAACATACGGCATCTGGTGCTGGTAATCCACAGAACCCATATTGTGAATCTGCGAAAGTTCTGGTGTAGGGTTCGGAGTGTAAAGTTTTGTATTAAAATGTTCAGAAACAGCTTTTAAAAGCGCAGTACGCTCTAAGTTCGCAATTTTACGGGCAATTACATAATGGGCAAAGAGCCATTCTGTAGATTCAACGCTGTCATTTCCCGGTTGCAGCGGCAGGGAGTGCTGCATATCTTCAATAATTTCTTTGGATAAGAGTTCTTCAATAAAATAATATCCGTACACTTTCATCTGCGCCTGCATAATCCCCTGTAAATAGCCTTTTGTGTAATCAGATAAATGCTCCATGCGGTCAAACAGGTTGTGGACTTCATTATACATAGTACCGACAAAAGAAATATCGCTCTGGTAAAAATCCAGCGGGTGCCGGGAAGCAGAAACAGCAGAAGCGGTCATCTTATCCAGCCGGCTGGTATTGACGGCAAGCGGCATATAATAAACAGTTTGGATATTTTCTTTTTTAAGCTCCAGATAAGTCTGCTGGTCAAATAAAAATACATAATTGCATGGATTGATAATCGTGTAGGAATACAGTGAAACCAGCGGTGAGTCATATACAAATGCAATATAAGGTATATTGTGCTTCTTGCAGCAGTTAGAAATGATTGGAAAATAATTAAAAGTGAAAACAGCATCATAAGAAGCGCTTTCAATATGCTTATCAAACCGGGCAGCAAAAGCGTTGTTGGCACGGTCGTATATCTGTTCATCAGTAATAACAGTATATGTATGACCAAGATTTGTCAGTGCTTCGCACAAATCTTCAATTGCCATATGTTCATATTCAAAAATCAGTATATTCATGGAAATCTCCGTTTCTTTAGATAATAAGATGCTGTAGGGCATCATTGGGTTTGATACTTTATCTTCATTAATTGTAAGGGAAGGGGCGGGGATTTGCAAGAGGGGAGTGATGTCTATTTAATTCCTACAGTAAATTTACGTTATCTAAATGTAGTAAAAATATTGACACCATATGCGACACCACATATAATGTAAGCAGGAGGTATAATAGATGTCAAAATGGGATAAACTGATAACACGTATATGTAATTTATCGAAAGACCTCCGGTTTGATGAACTGCGAAAAGTATTGGAAAGTTATGGATATGAAATGAATGCACCGAGAAGCGGAAGTAGTCATTATACGTTCAGAAAACAGGGGTGTATGCCGATTACTATACCGAAGCACGAACCGATTAAGAAAGTATATGTGGAAATGGTAAGGCAGATTGTAGAAAGCGAGGCGAAGAATGATGAAGACACTGAATGATTATATGGCAATGTCTTATCGCATGGAAATTGTAGAAGACAAAGATGAAGGTGGATTTGTGGTTTCTTATCCGGATTTGCCGGGATGTATTACCTGTGGTGAAACTGTGGAAAGTGCTGTAGCGAACGCATTGGATGCGAAAAGGCATGGCTTGAAGCTGCATTGGAAGAGGCGTGGAGATTCATGAACCAGACAGTCTGGAAGATTATTCCGGTCAATTTAAGTTGAGAATCCTCGGAGCCTGCACAGATCACTGGCATTCACAAAGAGAGAATCAGCATGAACCAGTATTGTGTATATTGCTTTCTAGAAATGATGCAGTGTATTCAAAGTAATGAGTGTAAAGTGAATTTCGACGTTGTTAGATTGATTGTCATCATATGAAAAAATCAGCAAGCCCCAATAATATATGTAACAGAGATAAAATAGACAAAACTAAACAAATACGTTTTAGCATCATCTTCGGATTTACTGAGTTTGAGTAGCAGCCACAAGTCTTGAAATCCGCAGAATAAGCGGCTTTCAGGACTTTTAATTTTAAAAGTGATGTACGCTCTAAGTGTGCAATTTGTGGGCGAATTACATAATGGGCAAAGAGCCATTCAACAGTTTCAACGCTGTCAGTCCCCGGCAGAAGCGTTTATCTTATCCATCCGGCTGGTATTGACGGCAAGCGGCATATAATATATGGTCGGAATGTTTTTATTTTTAAGTTCCAGATAAGTCTGCTGGTCAAATAAAAATACATAATTGCATGGATTGATAATCGTATAAGAATACAGCGAAACCAGTGGTGAGTTATATACAAAGGCAATACAAGGTATATTGTGCTTCTTGCAGCAGTTTGAAATCTCGATTTCTTTTATAAAATATAATTTTATTGTAAGGGACGGGCGGGGATTTGTAACATAATTATGTTATAATTATATTAAAATTTTAGTAGTGGGGGAAATGAAATGTATGATTTTCTTATTGGAATTGAAAAAGGTTTCGATTTGGGGTGCTTTACCTTTGTTTGTAAATGTTATATTTGTTATAATAATAATTACGGTTTTAAGTATGAAAAAGACAAACTTTCACCTGTCGATGAGTTATGTGATAAAAGAAAAAATCATAAATTACAAAAGATTTTTTTGCGTGTTGATCTTTTTTCGGAAGTGTATTTATTTGTATGCTCGATTTTTGCGTGTATTCCTTTTGTAACACTTTTTAATCAAAAACACTATACTTATATTAATGGAATGATTGACAAAATAGAAGTTGTAGGTAGTAGTGTTTTAGGATTAACAACAATTGCTGTAACATTATCAGTTGCAGTTATTCTTTTTGATAGAAAGTATTACATTGTTTTTTCAATACGTGATGTTCTTCAAAAATACAAATTTGCAGAATGTTTGTTTATAAGTGTGTCAAGTTGCGTAATAGTAATTATTATGCAAATTACTTTGATAAATCAAACTATTGAGTCACTTTTTGATTTGGTTAGGTTTATGGTGTTTGAAATTGTTTACTACTATATAATATTGTTGCTAATACTTATGTCCTTTTCATTATTGTTTATATTATGTTTTTTGAGCAAAGAAAAGAACTTGAAATATTAGGACAGTTATATCGAAGTTTTTGGATTGATAGACTTGATACATCGACTTTTAAAGAAAAAACGAATTGGAGCAAAGAAGCAGTTGAAATAAATGTTGATTATTTGCTTCAGAAATATGTTGATACATGTAGGAAAAAGAAAATATTAAAAATAGATTATATCGAGTTTGCAACAACATTGGATAATATAAGCAAAAATGGTATAATAAAGCAAGAAATAAATTTATTAAATTGAATATAATTTGCATGTTGAGTAGTATATTATTGGACATTGCTTGTTTGAATAGAAAATGTATTATTCTAGTTGTTATTAATTTAGTTTTTACTGCAATTAATATAGGGATTACCTTTTGTGAAAAAGACTATATACACTTGGTGGTGTTTTTAAAATTTTTTTCTGATACATGGGGATATTATATTCATCAAGAAAATAATAAAGAAAACTTTATTCCAAGAGTGGCATTAAGAAAAAGTAATATATATGACAAATATATAATTAGAATGAATAGTCTTAATGCCTTTTTTTACATATGGACAAATTACATAAATGATAAAAAAAGTGACAATAAACTTGTTATAGATATGTATCAAGAAATGGTAGATTGCTTAGAGTTGGTGGAGAATATTAATGGCATCATATATATGCCAATATTTATTGTTGGGTTCTTCTTATATGAGAAAAATATCAATATAGTAAGTACTAGAGAGACATATAATAAAATGGTTAAAAATGCAAATCTATTTAAATAATGTTTATGAGCCAAATAGTATATTTGACGAAAAATGAAAAAAAATGCATTCAAGATGCAAAGAAGTATTTGTTATGGTTACAACAAATAGGTGATATAAAGGAATAAAAGTGGAGAGAGCATGGATAAATAGAAATGATGTAGTTCCGTTTATAAATCAATGGGGTATAAGGAGAGG
>SCPN01000412.1_pt1 | contig 72409 bp, 61 predicted proteins | sample 6106831 | NCBI WGS metagenome assembly SCPN01 (sample SAMN10720447, study PRJNA508395) | human gut metagenome | isolation source: Participant 1, 0 month
GGCTTTCTCCTGCTCTCCTACTACTACTATTTTCTGTCGGGGATATAATTTCTCTATAGTTTCCACAAACTCCTCGGTTTGCGCCAAACGTTCAGTGATACTTAAGGCAACCGTCGGCTGTTCCGGCGTTATGACAGCGTGTCTTTTTTCTAAAGGTGACTCTCCTGCGAAAGAGCAGGTGTACAGTTCACGAATTGGCAATTCACGCATCTTGCAACAGTTCCGAAGCCGGCTGCGTATAACAAGAGTAGCAGTCTGCATCCAAGGCTGATAAGCCAATGTAGAGGAATAAACCAGTTCATCCTTATTGCGAACAAAAAAGCAGGTATCATTTGTATTTTTACTAAAAGCGCGTTTACGGCGAAAGCTCAAGTCACTGACACGCCCACACGCATATATAGGAGAAAGAGCATGCTGTTCGCTTCCATCCTTTGCTATCAGAATTGGAGTCAACATTAATACATCATTTGCAACAAGAGTATTTGAAGGAACAGACAAGGTAAATTTCAATGAAACTTGTCCGTTTCCGTCTATGGCGGCAACAACTTTATCTATAGAAACTTGTTCGTATTGATCCTGTGCTAAAATGTTGGTAATATTCAGACAAAGAAGCAGTATAATAAGTTTTTTATTCATTTTCATGTTATTTAATTACGTAAATCACAGATATAGCGGCACGTGTAGGCCCCAAATAATTACGGCTCTCTTTCCGGATACGTTTACCACATTCTTTGCAGGGATAAACATCGTAGTTAAAACGAGCATATCCTACACCCAGCATTGCTTCCAAACTCCAGCGTGTTGAAAGAAGCCACTGATAACCATAGCTCAATCCGGCTCCCACTACATTTCCCTGACGCCGATAATCACTAAGCCCAAGATAATGAATATCGCCTATATTATACTGTCCATAAAGGTATGTATTCCCCAAAAATGCCCATTAAAAGATTCACATAGCCAATACCGGAGTTCAGCTGAACCAACCAATGCTTCATTTTACGGTTACTTGCCCCATACCCATTTTACTCAACGGAAAGGATTATAGGCTCCCCATAAATCGACTGTCAACCGGGGATAAATTCCCCACTCCAAACCAATATTTGGAGCCTGCATCACACCACCATACAACAAATTTGTTTTTATTGCTATATCTTGCGCGTTTACCAAGAAACTTTTGTCAGGAAAAGCATAAAGAGAAGTATGCTCACTTTACTTTTATATATCTATCCATATTACAGTGTTTTGTTTGAGACTTTGTTGCATCTCTATTTCATGATAGAGAACAAACAAAACATATCAAGTATAAACCACTGATTATAAATCAATTATACCCACATATAATATGTTTCTGTTCCATTATAATATATTATGAATGCGAAACAGGTAAATTTAAGATAAAATTCTGATATTTAACCCATTAGAAATATGGATACTGAAACGGTTGTGAAACATACAAGCCAAACGAATTGAATAATTACATTTTTTAAGAAGATATTTATGCAAAACGAACTACTGTATATTGAGGAGCATCTTTCGTGTCAAAACTACATGACGACTATCAATACCGGATTTAAATATATTGAGTTTTCCGAAGATACCGAATTCGGGGAAAATAAAGCAAATAAGAATTATTTGTTATTTTTCTCAAAGGTGATTTTACGATGAGTTGCAATCAATTTCATAATAGAACCCTTCAAGCCGGAGATATGATCCTGATTCCACGTTCATCACATTTCAAAGGAACGACAACAGGGAAAGCGAGTGTACTATCGATGTTTTTCGATAGTCCGGAATGGTATTGTGATAAAATAGTATTTCATTCATTATTAAAGTTTTGTAGCAATAAGGAATATGAATTTGAACCAGTAAAAATTCGATATCCATTAACTTCTTTTAGAATTGCTGACTTGTTATATCAAAAACGGAATGAGTTGTTCACATCTGCACGACCTAATGCAGCGGGAGTTCTTTTTTTTACTACGAGGATTTTATAAAAGACAAGAAATTGCTACGTTATTTCATCCTATTATCGGAAAAGAAATGGACTTTAAAGATTTTGTAATACACAACTATACAAAAGTAAGCAATATTGAACAGCTCATTTCACTGTCTAATCTGGGAAGAAGTCGTTTCTTTACCAAATTCAACGAGGCATTTGGGATGACAGCCAAACAGTGGATGCTGAAACAAAAGAATCAGCAGATTTTGGCAAAAATGACAGAACCGGATATATATATTAAGGATGTTATTGAGGAATTGAGTTTGACTCACAGGTACCAAACAACATTTCGGATGTACACCAAGTCAATTAAAAAAGCGCTGTCAAGCTGATAATGAGACGATTGAAAATGAGAAAACCGGAGTTGTACAAAATGAATAAATCATTGTACTTTTTGATAAGTGCTATCTAAAAAAAAAGAGCTTACTTTGCAGCAGATAAATCGCTAGATAAAACAGAGTGCTTTAATTTATCTCTATCATGAAATAGATTATGATGCTGCAAATATAAGCAAAATATTAATGTTACACATCCTTTTCACAAATTATAATACAAAAAATATGCAATTAGGATAAATTGGTCACCATACTATTTACTTTATCAAGTAAGGATACATCGAATTCTTTCAAATAAATGCGTGTCATTTCTTCCGAAGTATGTCCTAAAGCCGCACTAATTACAGAAACCGGTGCACCACAATCACGGGCAAGAGTAGCCCAGGTATGCCGGGCAGTGTAAGTAGTCAAAGGCACTTTAATATCTATCATAGTAGCTATTTTCTTAAGATGCCGATTAATACGCCCCAAAGCCAGACGGTACTGTTTGTATTCTGATTGATATTGACTGTTGAGAATAGGAAATATATATCTCCCTTCTGTTTCATACCTATTCATTATTTCCTTCATCTGAGGAGTTACAGCAATACGGATCAATTGTTTCGACTTATGACGGGAATAAGTCAGTATACCGTTACAGACATTCGATTTTTTCAAAAGTACAATATCTACAAAAGCCATTCCCTGAGCATAGAAGCTGAACAAATACAAATCACAGGCAAACTTCAACTCCGGGCATTCTTGAACCTAAGGTTTGCGAGGGATTGAAGATTTTCCCGAGTCAGAGCACGTTTCACTGTTTTAGCCGGACGAGTTTGTGCCTTCACAAAGGGGTATTCTCTACGAAGTTGAAAACCATCCATCATAGCCTGATTATACAAAGTTCTCAAATTTCGCAAGTAATAGCTTACCGTATTACCGGTAACTCCACTGCTATACAAGAAATCCTCATATTGCCGGATAAAATGTAAATCAATCACCGAAATCGAATATCCGTATCATCCAAAAATTTGGCTAATGATGAACGTGTACTTTTATATGCTGCAGCCATCCCGTCTTTTTTCAGAACCTTTTTTCGTTCAATTTGTGTATCAATATATCGCAGCAAATAAAATTGCTGTTTGGGATTTTCATTAATACACTGTGATAAGATATCTTCCACTGTAAAAGAATCTGTAGTCTGTTCAAGCTGCCGAATCCTTGCATGAATTTTATTCCTCATCTTCCGTAGTTCACGATTCATCTTCGCTACATTTGTAACGGAAAAGGCAGCATCTGTACCATCAAAAATAATCTTTTCTTCCAGTTTGTCAAAAGCCTCCTCTTTTATATGGTACCCTGTATACAATAACTTTTTCCGTCTCTTATGTATTACCTGAAATACTAAAGAGTAACTACCATTATTCAATCTCCTACCCTTATTCAATATTAGCCTAACTGATATTCTCATAATTTCATTTTTTTATTATAGTAAAATTACAAAGTCCACTCGCAAAAACAAGTAACATTATGAAAAGTTTAATAGCTTTACGCAACCTATGAGGATTTTATCCCGTTAACCTATAATACTCTTAATATAGTCCGTCGGGCATACATGATAAAAGTCTTTAAATTTTTTTCTGAAATACTGGGCATCACAATATCCCAGCATACCTGCAATCTCTGAAATATTGAATTGCTGGGAAGCCAGCAGTTTAAGTGCTTTATCCATTTTGAATGAGTAGATGTAATCTTCCGGAGACTTTCCGATGATATCTTTCATCTTACCATAAAAAGCAGTACGGCTCATTCCCATATCGGCACTAAGTTTATCAATCGTATATTTCTCTGTTGAAAGATTTTTGTCTAACATATCATTAACCCTGTCCATAAATAACAAATCTGCATTTTCCATCTCTTGCTTTATGGGCGCTAGAGGAAAAATGGCATCAGATAGAAAGAGTTTTATCCGTTCCCGTAACGCTATATGGTTTTCAATAAGCATACGGATATCTGCCCTGAGCTTGCAGATACTTTCTGTACGCAATTTCAACCGGTCTGCTCCGCTTCCCAAATGAGAGAGATAGCTTTCATTATCAAAGGAGTTTATTAGCAGAACAACCGGTATCTCCCCTATCATCTTGTCTGCCTTAATCTGAAAACAGAGTGAATCACCACTTGTACCATTTACATTATCATCAATAATGATTGTGTCGGGAATTTGACGAATGATGACAGGTATTAATAAATCTGGATTTTCAAGAACGGAAACCTTATAATATCTCGATAAAGACTTCTTCAGATAATCGCTGAATGGTTTATCCTTCATTACTAACAAGATATGAGGTGCATCCTTCATTTTTAAATATAGTTTTTCACCATCATGATTCCGGGAAAGTTTGACTGAACTACCTTTTGTGTCCATAATCGGATGACTAATGGCAGGACATTCCCTATTTTGACAATGACAATCTGCCGGAATAATAATTCTACATGTAATCGCTTTACCATGTCCATAACCAATCATTTTTCCACCATGCAAACGAATGATTTTTCTAACAGTTCTTAAATCACTATTACTATATACAGATAATCGAGCGGAAATAAAAGAAAACAAGCCCTCGTTTTCCTTTTTTGGCAGCACATTATTACTAATATGTAACTCCCATGCATTCGCAGTATGCGTCACATTAATCGAGACACAACAGCCTGAATCCGTAATCAGAATTATCTTATTCAGAAGATGTTGAAGTGCAGCCGTCATGATATTCTCATTTATCCTGCAACTGACGCAATCCGTGCATCCGTTAACTGCCAGTTGTACCTGACGAGTATTTGCATACGCCCGACATTGGTTTACAATAGAAGTGACATAAGCAGAAAGCTCAAGATTAGCAGTTGATGTTTTAGGTCTGATGCTACTGTCGGCTTTATCAAGCATTATAACATTCTGATTACAGTCTATTATACATTCAGTATATCTCAAGACTTCTTCTATTTTTAAGGAAACCGATTCAGGAAGACCACTTGTTCTAATATCTTCCAATTGATTTCTTAATAATATCAACGGTGTATGTATCGAACGAAGCATGCTCGTTGCAATCTTGAGTTTTTCAGATGATTGTAACCGCACATCATACTCTGCTGCAAAATACGCAAGCAGACAGATGAATAGTCCGACACCAAGTCCCTCTACAGGAACTGCATACCCAAGCAGGGATAAATTAGGTAAAATTACATCAACAGCTTGTTTGTTGCTTGCTAAATTGGTTTCACCATCCAAAGGAAGCAAAACCTGGAAACTAAATAATAAGTTCAGGAAAAAGATATTCATACCAACATCAGATTTATTTAATTAATATTTTACACTTTCAGTAAAACACGCCTACTGGCATTTTGACGTATTAAAATCCGACACAAGTATAAACTTTTCAATACCTACTTATGAGGTGGTTTCTAACAAAAACAAAGGGTGATTTCTATCAAAATGGTAATAATACCGTTTGTTACCATAATATTAGCAAATATAGACACGAAAACACATTTTTATCCATTCTGTATACAAATAATATTATTTTTTACTATTAAATAGAGTCATTAAATCACCATACAAGAGTATAAATAAGACAAAATAATAATATATTTTAATTTATATAATCTTGTATATATTTAGAAAACTACATATTTCGTCCGGATACTGTATAGCCCAGCCTCTTATCCGCCGGATTCATAAAAAAACGTGTAACAGAGTAGTAAAATGATAATAGGCAAAGGGTATCATAGTATTAGAACATTGTCTATTCAGTTGGTCATCTAAATTAAATGTTATGATAGACCTCTTCAAACGGAACTCTGCACCGTTCGCCCCAAATACCTTTATTCCCGTTTCGTATTCCACACGAGATTACCATATTTATTTCGGCTCCATGAGGTAACTTCAATAATCTTTTGAGCCGCCGACTGTCTAAACCTTCCAGGGGGCAAGTATCATAACCTTCATTTGCCATAGCAATCATAAATGTTTGGGCAGCAAGCGCACAGGATTTATGTACTACTACACGTACATCACTTTCTGAAACTTCGAGCATCATGGGACGGAAAATACTGATAATATTAGCCAATAGTACTCTGAAAAACCCTAAAAGCCCCAAGAAGCGGGCATAGACAAACGGCATTAATATCCCGTAGTATAATTTCCTGTCTTTTATACGCTTCTCCTGTCTTTCCGGCGGGCTATTCCGTTGGATATTCCCTACCTCAAAATCCAAAACAAATTTAGCCCGTTTACGGTACAAATCACGACGTGTAACAAATACAACGATTTGTGAAGCTGTTGAAGTCGCTTTCTGATCGAGACAGGCTCTTGAAACCTTTAACATCAATTCCGGTTGTGTTATATGGTAAAACTCCCATAGTTGCATATCCGAACTATTGGGAGCCAGCGTTGCCAATTCCAAACAATGTTTCACTCTTTCTGTATCTATTTGCTTTTCTTTATCATACACCCGCACGGAACGACGGTAATTTAAAACTTCATCTAAATTCATATATTGCCTGAATTAATTGAATAATACTTCGCATGTGCTACAACAAATGCGTATGAGCCTAATATATATTAGAACATAATAAGAAGCAAATTGTATCATTAACCAATGATATTTTAACATTATCTCATTTTACATATTTCAATTTACAAGAAATACTTATCCTCAAAACAAAAACCATTGTAAAAATGCAACCAAAAGAGGCTTTTTATTATTACGCTTTCTTTTACCCGCTAATTGGGTACAAAAATCCCTTTTAATCGTCCTTTTATAAAAGTATAAAAGCAATTGGACAGAAATGAATAAAAAGAGATTAATCGGATATCTGTTTGTTATGGTCTCTGTAAGTTGTATTCATGCACAGGAACAGAAAGCAACCATGCAGGAATACAAATTATGGTACGACCGTCCCGCACAGGTATGGACTGAAGCTTTACCCTTGGGGAACGGTCGCCTGGGAGCTATGGTATATGGAACACCAGGCACAGAACAAATACAACTAAACGAAGAAACCATTTGGGCAGGGCGTCCCAACAATAACGCCAATCCGAACGCACTGGAATATATCCCGAAAGTGCGCGAACTGGTGTTTGCCGGAAAATATCTGGAAGCGCAGACCCTTGCTACAGAAAAAGTAATGGCAAAGACCAATTCGGGTATGCCATATCAAAGTTTCGGTGACCTGCGAATCGCTTTTCCCGGACATACCCGTTATTCCAATTATTACCGGGAATTAAGTTTAGACTCGGCGCGCGCCATCGTCCGCTATGAAGTGGACGGAGTGCGGTATCAGCGTGAAACTATCACTTCATTTACCGACCAGGTGGTAATGGTCAGGCTGACGGCCAACCGTCCCGGACAAATTACTTTCAACGCACAACTTACTTCGCCCCACCAAGATGTAATGATTGCTTCCGAAGAGGAGAATTGCGTGACACTTTCCGGAGTGTCTTCCTGGCATGAGGGGCTCAAAGGGAAAGTTGAGTTTCAAGGAAGACTGACCGCACAAAATAAAGGCGGTAAAATAGCATGTGCCGACGGTATTCTTTCCGTCGAAGGGGCTGACGAAGCTACTATCTATGTATCTATTGCCACCAACTTCAACAATTATCTCGACATCACCGCAAATCAGATAGAACGTGCCAAGGCTTACTTGTCTAAATCAATGGCACACCCATTCGCGGAAGCCAAGAAAAACCATATTGATTTCTACCGCAAATACTTAACCAGAGTAACTTTAGATTTAGGTGATGACCAATACAAAGATGTGACGACCGACAAACGGGTAGAGAATTTCAAAGAAACGAATGATGCTCATTTGGTTGCCACTTATTTCCAGTTCGGACGTTACTTGCTGATTTGTTCTTCCCAACCGGGCGGGCAACCGGCTAACCTGCAAGGTATCTGGAACGACAAACTATTCCCTTCATGGGATAGCAAATATACCTGCAATATCAACTTGGAGATGAATTACTGGCCTTCGGAAGTTACGAACCTGAGCGAACTGAACGAACCTCTTTTCCGACTGATAAAGGAAGTGAGCGAAACAGGAAAGGAAACTGCTAAAATCATGTATGGAGCCGACGGTTGGGTACTACATCATAACACAGACATATGGCGTGTCACAGGTGCAATCGACAAAGCGCCATCAGGTATGTGGCCGAGTGGCGGAGCATGGCTTTGCCGCCATCTTTGGGAACGCTATCTATACACAGGAGATGTCGATTTCCTGCGTTCTGTTTATCCCATACTTAAAGAATCGGGACGTTTCTTTGATGAAATCATGGTAAAAGAGCCTGTACACGGTTGGTTGGTAGTCTGCCCCAGTAACTCACCGGAGAATGTACATTCCGGCAGTAACGGCAAAGCAACGACAGCCGCCGGATGCACAATGGATAATCAACTAGTCTTCGATCTTTGGACGGCTATTATTTCGGCATCCCAAATACTGGATACCGATAAAGAATTTGCCACTCACCTGTCGCAACGTCTCAAGGAAATGGCCCCATGCAAGTGGGACATTGGGGACAGTTACAAGAATGGATGTTCGATTGGGACGATCCGAATGATGTACACCGTCATGTATCCCATCTTTACGGACTATTCCCCAGCAACCAGATTTCCCCTTACCGTACTCCCGAATTATTCGATGCCGCACGCACTTCACTCATTCATCGCGGAGATCCTTCGACCGGCTGGAGCATGGGATGGAAAGTGTGCCTTTGGGCACGTCTGCTTGACGGCAACCATGCCTACAAACTGATTACAGACCAGCTAACCCTTGTACGCAACGAAAAGAAAAAGGCGGCACCTACCCTAACCTGTTCGATGCGCACCCGCCTTTCCAAATTGACGGAAACTTCGGTTGTGCCGCAGGAATCGCTGAAATGCTGATGCAAAGCTACGATGGTTTTATTTATCTGCTTCCTGCGCTTCCTACTCTTTGGAAAGAGGGTTCTATCAAAGGAATTATTGCTCGTGGTGGTTTTGAACTCGACTTGAGTTGGAAAAACGGGAAAGTAAGCCGTTTGGTCATAAGATCCCACAAAGGCGGCAACTGTCGCCTGCGCTCGCTCAACCCGTTGACAGGCAAAGGACTGAAACGTGCCAAAGGAGAAAACACAAATCCTCTCTACGTTGTTCCTGCCATTCCCGAACCATTAATCAACGAAAAGCCAACCTGAATAAAGTGGTGGTTGCAAACACCTACTTATATGACCTGCCCACCAAAGCAGGACAAGAATATATATTGACCGGAAAATAATAACTCAACCGATATGAACAGAAACTTATTAAAACTGATTGTCGCTTGCGGAGCTGCTTGTTTTATCGCATGCACGGCACCTCAGAAAGCAGAGACAGAAAAGTGGAGTGAACGCATGGCACGCTCCGAAATGAAACGCTTTCCGAACCCTGGATGATTGAGAAAGCCAAGAAACCACGCTGGGGATATACCCACGGTCTTGTGGTAAAATCCATGTTGGAAGAATGGAAACATACGGGCGACAGCGCCTACTATGATTATGCCAAAATCTATGCTGACAGCCTGATTGATGTCGACGGACATATCAAAACCATGAAATATCTTTCATTCAACATTGATAATGTCAACGGTGGCAAGATTCTTTTCGACCTTTACGCACAGACTGGAGACGAACGTTACAAGATTGCCATGGATACCTTACGCAAACAAATGGCGGAACAACCCCGCACAAGCGAAGGCGGATTCTGGCACAAACTGAGATACCCGCACCAAATGTGGCTGGACGGAATCTTCATGGCTTCCCCATACTTGGTTCAATACGGCTCTACTTTTGATGAGCCGAGCTTATTTGACGAAGCCGTGAAGCAGATTCTTCTCATAAACCGCAAGACTTATGCTCCCGCAACCGGACTTTATTATCACGGTTGGGACGAGAGCCGCGACCAAAAATGGGCAAATCCCGAAACGGGCTGCTCTCCTAACTTCTGGAGCCGCAGTATCGGATGGTACGGAGCCGCCATTGTTGATGTGCTCGACTATCTTCCACAAGAAACAGCCGGACGCGACAGTGTGATGCAGATTCTTCAGGGACTAGCCAAGACACTGGTGAAATATCAAGACCCTCAATCGGGCACCTGGTATCAAGTGACCGACCAGGGAGCACGCGAAGGAAATTATCTGGAATCTTCGGCAACGGCCTTATTTGTTTATACACTTGCCAAAGCTATTAATAAAGGATATATCGGAAAGGAATATATTGAACCCACACAAAAGGCCTTCAATGGTATGGTCAATACATTCACCCGCCTTGAAGAAGACGGCAGCTACACAATCACCAACTGCTGCGCAGTCGCCGGACTGGGTGGAGACTCTAAAAGATACCGTGACGGCTCATTCGAATATTATATCAGTGAACCGATTATCGAGAACGATCCGAAGTCGGTAGGCTCATTCATTTTGGCTGCTATTGAGTATGAGAAAATGATAGATAAACAATAAACTAAAAACGATAAAATACAATGAGAAAATTCAAGATTCTTCCTCTTTTGTTGCTGCTATTGACACTGGCTACTTCGGCCGCAGCACAAAAGAAAACACAAAAGACGTATATCCCCTGGGACAATGGCAAACTCGTCGTTTCCGAAGAGGGACGCTACCTGAAACACGAAAACGGCACTCCTTTTTTCTGGCTCGGAGAAACAGGGTGGCTGCTTCCCGAACGATTGAACCGTGACGAAGCCGAATATTATCTGGAACAATGCAAACGTCGCGGATACAACGTGATTCAGGTTCAGACTTTAAATAATGTTCCATCCATGAATATCTACGGACAATATTCCATGATAGACGGATACAACTTCAAGAATATCAACCAGAAAGGCGTATATGGTTACTGGGATCATATGGATTACATCATTCGTACAGCAGCCAGAAAGGGACAATATATCGGTATGGTCTGTATATGGGGAAGCCCTGTAAACCGTGGCGAAATGACTGTAGAGCAAGCGAAAGCCTATGGCAAGTTCCTGGCAGAACGTTATAAAGACGAACCGAATATTATCTGGTTTATCGGTGGGGATATTCGCGGTGACGTGAAAACAGCCGAATGGGAAGCATTGGCAACCACTATCAAGGCAATCGACAAAAATCACCTGATGACTTTCCACCCACGCGGTAGAACGACCTCGGCAACCTGGTTCAACAACGCTCCATGGCTGGATTTCAATATGTTCCAAAGCGGACACCGTCGTTACGGACAACGTTTCGGTGACGGCGATTATCCTATCGAAGAAAATACGGAAGAAGACAACTGGCGTTTTGTTGAACGCAGCATGGCTATGGAACCGATGAAACCCGTGATTGACGGAGAGCCCATTTACGAAGAAATCCCTCAAGGCCTGCATGACGAAAATGAACTGTTATGGAAAGATTATGATGTCCGTCGCTATGCTTATTGGTCTGTATTTGAAGGTTCTTTCGGACATACGTATGGACACAATTCCATCATGCAGTTTATCAAACCGGGTGTAGGTGGTGCTTATGGAGCAAAGAAACCTTGGTATGATGCTTTGAACGACCCGGGCTTTAACCAAATGAAATATCTGAAAAACCTGATGCTGACTTTCCCGTTCTTCGAGCGCGTGCCGGATCAGTCCATTATCGCAGGGCAGAACGGTGAACGCTACGACCGTGCCATCGCTACACGCGGCAATGATTATCTGATGGTATATAACTATACCGGACGTCCGATGGAAGTTGATTTCAGCAAAATCAGCGGCGCTAAAAAGAACGCCTGGTGGTACACGACCAAAGATGGCAAACTGGAATATATCGGTGAATTTGATAACGGCGTCCATAAATTCCAGCACGATAGCGGTTATTGCAGCGGAAACGATCATGTCCTGATTGTTGTAGACAGCAATAAAGACTATCTGAACAAAGATTGGACGGAGCTTCCACTCTCTTTATATAATTAACTCTCATGAATAAAAGAATATTTATATTATCTATATTTTCTCTCCTGTTCTTTGCAGGTTCGATACATGCAGCCATAGGCATAGCCGACCTGCGGACAGAGCAGTTGAAGAATCCATTAGGTATTGACACGCGCCAGCCCCGACTAGGTTGGCGCATCGAATCGGATGAACAGAATGTGGTACAAACAGCGTATCACATTCTTGTCGCATCTTCCCCCGAGCTATTGGCACAGGGAAAAGGCGATTGTTGGGATTCGGGAAAAGTAGAAACGGATGCATCCCAATGGATTACTTACCGGGGAAAATCATTAAAACGCAATGCCTCCTACTACTGGAAAGTGAAAGCATATACCAACAAGGGTGAATCAGACTGGAGCACTCCGGCTTTTTGGACTATGGGATTACTCAACGAAGCAGACTGGCAAGGTCAGTGGATTGGTTTGGATCGTGCCGCTCCCGGTGATAGTGAAACCCAATGGAGCCGCCTGGCAGCCCGTTATCTTCGCAAAGAATTTGCTTTGAATAAGGAAGTGAAACGCGCAACGATACACATTGCCGGAATGGGACTTTACGAATTGTTTATCAACGGACAGCGTATCGGCGAACAGGTATTGGCGCCCGCTCCTACCGACTACCGGAAAACAATTCTGTATAACACCTACGATGTTACTTCACAACTTCAGAAAAAGAACGCAATAGGCGTTACCCTGGGCAATGGACGCTTTTATACCATGCGGCAGAATTATAAACCGTACAAGATACCGACATTCGGTTATCCCAAACTTCGGCTGAACCTGATTGTGGAATATACGGACGGCAGCAAAGAAACGGTTTCCACAAATACTTCGTGGAAACTGACTACCGAAGGTCCCATTCGCAGCAACAACGAATATGACGGTGAAGAGTATGATGCCCGCAAGGAACTGGGAAACTGGACACAAAACGGATACGATGACAAGAATTGGATGCCTGCCCAGCGCGTAAGTATTCCTTCGGGAACATTGCGCGCCCAAATGATGCCGGGAATGAAAGTCATGGATACGTTGAAACCCGCTTCTATCAAAAGCTTGGTGACAAATACATTCTGGACTTTGGCCAGAATATGGCAGGTTGGGTACGTTTCCGCATTAAGGGACAAGCTGGTGACAGTATTCGTATCCGCTTCGCGGAAACTTTGCAAGCTAATGGGGAACTCTTTACCAGGAATTTGCGTGATGCACGTTCTACAGATGTATATATTATAAGCGGACACGAAGCAAAAGATGCCACTTGGGCACCCCGTTTTATTTATCATGGTTTCCGTTATGTAGAAGTTGACGGTTATCCGGGCGCGAAAGCTGAGAATTTTGTAGCCGAAGTAGTGGAAGATGAAATGGAACATACAGGTTCCTTCAGTTGTTCCGACGAGACTTTGAACAAGATTGTCCGTAATGCGTTTTGGGGTATCCGGAGCAATTATAAAGGCATGCCGGTAGATTGCCCCCAACGCAATGAACGCCAACCCTGGCTAGGTGATCGCACCATGGGATGCTGGGGAGAAAGTATGCTGTTCGATAATCATGCCATGTACACCAAATGGGCACGTGACATCTGCGAAGCACAACGTGAGGATGGTTGTATCCCCGACGTAGCTCCGGCTTATTGGAACTATTACTCGGATAATGTGACCTGGCCTACTGCCCTGCCTATGGCTTGCGATATGCTTTTCACCAATTTCGGAGACAAACGCCCGATAGAAGAGAACTATCCGGCTATCAAGAAATGGGTGTCCCATATTCGCGAATACTACATGACAGAGGATTACATTATCACCAAAGACAAATATGGTGATTGGTGTGTTCCGCCCGAATCATTGGAACTCATCCACAGCAAAGACCCTTCCCGCAAAACGGACGGTTCACTAATCGCCACAGCTTATTATCTGAAAGTGTTGCAACTGATGCATCGTTTTGCAAGCCTGCAAGGATTGAAGAATGATGCGGAGGAATGGGAAGACTTGGAACATCGCATGAAAGACGCGTTCAATACCCGCTTCCTGCATATAAAAGAAGGAACTTCCCTTGTGCCGGGGCATACACTATACCCGGACAGCATCTACTATGGCAATAATACAGTTACTGCCAATATCCTGCCGCTTGCTTTCGGTCTGGTTCCTAAAAACTATATCAAAGAAGTAGCTAAAAATGCCGTAACTTCCATTATTACAACCAACAAAGGACATATCAGCACCGGAGTAATCGGTGTACAGTGGCTGTTGCGTGAATTAAGTCGTCGCGGTCATGCCGATGTGGCTTACTTGCTTGCCACCAACAAGACATATCCTTCCTGGGGATATATGGTTGAAAAGGGTGCTACTACCATTTGGGAGTTATGGAACGGTGATACGGCAAATCCCGAAATGAACAGTGGAAACCATGTGATGCTCTTAGGAGACTTATTGCCCTGGTGCTTCAATAATCTGGCAGGTATCCGTGCCGACCGTTGGAAATCCGGTTATAAACATATTGTCTTTCAGCCGGCTTTTGAAGTCCAAGAGCTAAGCAATGTAGACGCATCCTATATGAGCATCTACGGAAAGATAACCAGCCGATGGAGCAACCCCCCCACACATCTCGAATGGGACATTGAACTTCCCGCCAATACAACGGGCGAAGTACATCTACCGGATGGACGAAAAGAGAAGATAGGTTCGGGAAAGTATCATTTCAGTGTAGATATACCTACTAAAAGTAGCGCTATCATAAGTGACGAGTTTCTATATGAAAAAGCTTCTTTCCCCGAATGTCATGGAGCTACCATTGTAGAGATGAAGAACGGTGACCTTGTAGCCTCTTTCTTTGGCGGGACAAAAGAACGTAATCCCGACTGTTGTATCTGGGTATGCCGCAAACCGAAAGGCGCTAAAGAGTGGACTGCTCCTCAACTTGCCGCTGACGGGGTATTTTCACTCAAAGACCCACAAGCAGCTTTGGCAGGAATTGATTCTACCTGTACACCAGTAAAGGATGCAAAGGGAAAATTGATTGCCCGTCGGAAAGCCTGCTGGAATCCGGTACTTTTTCAAGTTCCCGGTGGTGATTTGATTCTGTTCTACAAAATAGGTCTGAAAGTAAGCGACTGGACAGGATGGTTGGTTCGTTCACGTGACGGTGGAAAGACATGGAGCAAACGTGAACCTCTGCCGAAAGATTTTCTAGGCCCTATCAAGAATAAGCCGGAATATATCAACGGACGTATTATCTGCCCTTCCAGTACGGAAGGCAGTAATGGCTGGCGTGTTCACTTTGAGATTTCCGATGATAAGGGTAAGACCTGGAAGATGGTAGGCCCGTTGGATGCAGAATTATCCGTACCTACTCAAAACCGTAAAAAGGGGATAAATACAGATGACCAGGAAGGTGGAGAAGCTATCAAGGGAGAAGGCGAAAAACCGATTTATGCCATACAACCCAGTATTCTGAAACATAAGGACGGAAGATTGCAAGTACTTTGCCGTACACGCAACGCACAGATGGCGACTGCTTGGAGTAGCGATAACGGAGATACGTGGAGCAAAGTTACATTGCTGGATGTTCCGAATAATAATTCCGGCACGGATGCAGTAACGATGAAAGATAGCAGACATGTGCTTATCTATAACAACTTCTCTACGCTACCCGGAACTCCGAAAGGCCCCCGTACTCCGCTCTGCATAGCCATATCAGAGGATGGAATCAACTGGAAGCCCGTTCTTACATTAGAAGACAGTCCAATCAGCCAATATTCTTATCCCAGCATTATTCAGGGTAAGGATGGGAAATTGCATGCTGTTTATACCTGGCGTCGCCAACGAATCAAATATGCAGAAATAGATCCGGCAAAGTTTTAAATATCGAATAATCATTTAAGTAGAATCGACCGCTCGTTTTAACCAAAAGGAGCGGTCGATTTGCTTTATTAATACGGTCGTTTCTTACTAATTGAGCGGCCATTTTTACCCAATTGAGCAGTCGATTCTTTGCATTTATCCATTTTATGTTTTACATTTGCCAATAAATAGATAGAAACGATGGCAGATAATTATTTAGAAAAACAGCGGGAGCAATACGAAGCTAAAAAAGCAGCGTGGCTCAAAATGAAGAAATATGGCAAAAAGAAAAACGTTCAAAGTAAAACAGAGAAAATCCAACCACCACAACAGCCCGAGTCTAAATAAAATTTGACAAAGCTTGTCGGGCAACTCTACTCCTGTCTCCACAATAGCAGCCGCATGATGAAACTCCAGCATATCATAATGTGCTATTCTGTTAGTCGTTGACAACGATAACACATTTTCTGCGAAAAAGATGTTTAGTAATCGTGAAGAAATAAATTATAGCAGCGTTTTTTGAGGGCTAAAGCTATGCTTTAGATATGATAAAGCTATGCTTTGTCAGTCGCAAAGCATAGCTCTATTATATCCTTCTTAATAATCCCGGATTAGACTCTGATATATATGGTGGCAAAGAGCTTACCCTCGCTTTTATTTCTTCTTTCCCTGAGCCTTCTTTTCCGCATTTCGCTTATTCACATAATCTTTGAACATCTGACGCCAGTTGCGACCATGTTCATTGAAATACTGTTCGCATTTGGTTTTATAGATTTCAAAGATAGCAGAAATCTGCTTCATATTCTTATAGTCAATAGCCTGTTCACGCGCCAGCTTTAATTGTTCCAGGACAAACGCTGTTTCTTCTTCGGTCATATTGGGGACAATAGCCTGATACCCTTTCAAAGTAAATGCTACCTTGCCAACCGTATATTTATCAAGTATCTGCTCTATCTGTTCTTCTGTCAGCACTCTGCGCAAACCTTTCATCAGTCTTTCATGCACTTCTTTCGGCATGGCGGAATCGGCAATCATTTCACGGTCGAGCTTGCTTAATGGCTTACCTGTCAACGGATTGATACCGGCAGGAATCGTTGTATAAGGATGGTCATTATGCCAGTCGCGTACTTGACGCAGATGATTATAAATAGTTGTCACGGCAAACCCGGCTTTCTTTTCATCTTCCAGATTTAATGAAGCCACCCAATCCATCGCCTTTTTCTCAAGAGAAGTATCCGAGTTTAGTTTGGCAAACGCTTTCTTGTCAAAGTAAGCAGCTACTTTATCAAATGAACGGATGGCACTTTCAGGAAGTAACTCGCCTTTTCTCCGAAACTGTACATCGCAGATTCCGGTTCAATCGTAACCTTGCTCATCTAGCATCTTCTTATCCAAGTCAAATACATCTGCGAAGAAATCATAAACTGCATTTCGCTTATTAGGCCCAAAATCATGCTTTTCTTTCGGAAGATGCACATTCGTTACTTTATCCGTTGCATTGTAGAAGCCGTATATCCGTTGCAAATAAGGAAATTCCAATGCAGGGACGCTTGCCGTCCAGTCGCCACCGTCCGAAACAACCAATTGCGGACGGGGAGCAAAAGCCGCCGCCAACTCCGCATTGCAAGTTCCACCTGCCGAAAGTTGGATAGGCATCCCACTTTCACAAGGGCATCCGCCATCGAAATGAGAAGCCAGACTTACAACCGGTGCGGATGCTGTAAAGCGGTCATCCAACACGCTTAACAAAACAGTATGTGTGCCGCCGCCCGAACCGCCATTCGCTCCTATACGACTGGTATCAATATCCTTGCGGGAAGCAAGCATAAATTCAAGAATCAGCAAACCATTCATAGCCTGAATAGTATGTGCCGCACTGCTGCGATGTGCCGCACTCCCCACTTGCAGAATAGACTCGCCCCATCCGAACAAATCATAATCTACGCAAATGGCTCCCATACGGGCTAGTGTCCCCATACGTTGCTGTTGGTCTTCACGATAACGGCCGCCACCAAAGTGTCCGTTCGGACAAATAATCAGCGCATGTTTTCCTCTTGATTGAGGTGCATAGATAGAACCGCAGACATATAATCCGGGCAACGTTTCAAGCGCAAAATTCTGTACGGTGTAACCGTCAAACTTACGTATCTTTGAAAGAATAGGCTTTGACTTCACACATTGGGACAGTAAAGCATCAATTCCCAAACGTTGGCGGACTTCCTTTTTTAGAGAATCAGTACGAAGTTCGAAGGCTTGTTTGTCCGCATATAGCGTATTGAGATAAGCCAGCATCTTTTCTCCGTCCGCATCCGTACGACGTGGATACTCATAAGCTTTTAACTTATACATATTCCCTTTCTGCTTGACAAACTTATAATCAAAAGGAGCCAATACATTTGTCAGCGATTCTTCCACCGAATAAGGGCGGATACGGAAATCAGCATAAGGCAAAACTTTGCCTACCGTATCAATATCATACTTCAAACGGACTCCAAAACGATTCTGAATATCCGTCAGCACTTCATTCAGGGGACCGGCAAATTCCGTCTCATATGTTTGTGTTTGCGCTTCTGCCGAAAGGGACGCGGCAAGAAGAATCGTGAAAAGGATTCGTTTCATTTTCTAATTGATTTGATTCTGTCTTAATCTAGTTTGATTTCTTCACCATTGACGATTACATCATCCATCGTGATGCGTTCGCAATTCTCAAAGATACATTTCTGCTTTCCGCCTTGGATATGAATGTCACGCAATACAATATCAGAGATAGGAGCTTCTTCCAAACCTACGATTTTGACAGGTGTCTTCACATCTGTTACAGTCATTCCGCTGATATGTACGTTGCGGAATATAGGGGTACGTTCGCTTTTGGGCTCTGCCGGCATCTTACTGTATTTCAGATTCAGCACGATAGCTTCCCGCTTGATATTGCTCATCACAATATTGCTGACGCGGACGTCTTCAACGACTCCACCTCTTCCACGGGTAGACTTGATACGTATCCCACGGTCTGTTCCGTCAAACACACAGTTGGAGATAGTAACTTTGCGTACACTTCCACTCATTTCGCTACCTATCACAACGCCACCGTGTCCGGAAAGCATTGTACAGTTCGTTATGGTGATATTCTCGCAAGGTACACCCAAACGGCGGGCTTGTGCATCCCTTCCCGATTTGATTGTAATGCAATCATCACCGACGGAAATATGGCAGTCGCTGATATGTACATTCCGGCATGATTCCGGATTAATACCGTCCGTGTTGGGAGAAGGAACATTATTGATGGTAATACCTTTATAGTCACGTTCTCACAAAATTCAGGATTACCGTCCAGAAAGGGAATTGACGATTTTCACTCCTTCAATCTTCACTCTCTTACAGCGAATCGGCTGTATAAACGGAGGGCGGAAAAAACGACGCTGCAAAGTATTCACATAATCTTTATTCGTTTCGGCATAAATGGCAGTCGTATCGTTTTGGGCATCCCACATGGGTTGGTATTTGTTTATATCACGCATACCGTTATCTTTCAAGTCAATCATGACCCGGAAAACTCCGTCCACCATTTCTTGCCTTGCCCGTCCAATGTCCCTTCTCCTTTGATAGTTATATTTTCGGCATCTACCGCAGAAATCAAAGGCTGGAAACTCTTCATCATCACTCCTTCGTGGCGGACTTCCACAAAGGGAAGATAGTCATCAAAGTTGTCGGAAAAGAGCAAGGTAGCTCCGGCTTCCAGTTCCAGTGTTATATTACTTTTCATGTGGATACTTCCCGTCAGGTAAGTTCCCGCAGGAAAGAAAAGCGTGCCACCGCCGCCACGGCTGAGGCGGTCGATTGTGGTATTGATCAACTTTGTATTAAGGGTCTTGCCATTTGCTTTTGCACCGGCTTTCAACATATCTACCCGTTCGGCACGAAGGACTGTTGCTGCACAGAAGCAAAGAAAGGAAATAAGGGTTATTCGTAAATTCATAGTTTATATTATTAAGTATAATTTCTCCGTTACCTTCTAAAGAATACATTGTTTTTCATTCAACAAATATATGCAAAAGATTCTTTTATTCTGCACATACAAATTTATATGTACCACTTTGTACCTCTTTCGGTTCCTTCTCTCCCGGAAGATAAACAACTGCGGTGGTATTCACCGGAACAGATATGTTCAAAGTGAAAGTTCCGTCCTTACGAATCCAATCCACAACAATAGTGCCATATAAAGTCTCATACGATGAGTTGACAAACTTCAAATCCCCCACAGGTTTCGGAGCAATGACAAATTTCTGATAGCCTTGCCTTGAATCGTTTTGCTGATTTCCGAATCCAGATGCGGCATTAGGACGGATGCCGGCTAAGGAATTGAAGAACCATTCGTCAATCTGCCCCATCATAAAGTGATTCCAGGAAGAGCCTTGACGCGGATCCCATTGCTCAGTCAGGGTTGTTGCTCCAAACTTCAGTTGGAAACCATAACCGGGCGCTTCTTCGTGGTTGAACATTTTATATATCAACTCATGCCGGCCGTTACGGGCTAATGCCTGAATCAGGTAACGATTACCCACATCTCCGGTAGTCAGCCGATTGCCGTGTGCTTCTATATCTTTTAGCAGATTCATAAACACTTTCTTATCCTGCGTCATATGCAGGAATAAGGGAAGTGCGTTGCTGCACTGGCTTCCTGTACCATACTGTGCTGTATCATTGTTTAGGAAACGCTTGTCAAATGCAATCCTGATATCATCTGCCAAAGAGCTATAATAACGAATATCAAAATCATTGCCCACCATCTTTGCAGCTTCTATCAAATACATGACAGTCATGTAATAATGCGCAGTCGCTACCAGTGGCACAGGTGTATTCCGTGAAAATCCAGCACGGAAATCCCCATAATCATACCAGTCTCCCAGTCCGAAGGAAAGGATACCGTTATCCGCCCGTGTCTTCAGATAGTCAACATAACGACGCATATTCGGATAATACTTCTTTATCAACGAATCATCCCCATACGTTTCATAATACATAAACGGGAAAATGACCAAAGAACCGCCCCACTCGGGAGATTCCGCAAAAGCATCCATTCCCGGACCTTCAAAAAACACGTATTCCGGAGCTGTCGTCGGCATCGCTCCATTGGAGTGTTGCGCGTCCGCCATATTCTGCATAATCTGCGGAGCGTAGGCTGTCAGATCATAATTGTAGAGTAGTCCCGGCCCGTTCAGATGTACCTGTTCCAGCCATCCCAGCTTTTCGCGGTGCGGGCAGTCGGTAAATACAGATTGCATATTGCTGCGGACAGCTTTCTCTATCAAACGATGGGCAGCATTAAAGATAGGGTTGGATGATTCGAACGTAGATACCTTCTTTGCCGAATTATAGACAAAACAGGATTGGATATTCTTTAGTACAGGCAATTTATGAGGGTTCTTCTGCCCTTTCAATACAGCACCTTCCACTTGGATATATCTGAAACCGTAATAGGAAAAACGAGGATGCCAGGTTTCATCGCCATCACCTTTCAATGTATATTCATAATAATGCTTACGTCCCGTCTGGCGCTGGTTACAAGCGCCTTCATCTGTCAATGCTTCGGCTACCAGTAAAGTTATTTTTTGTCCACGCTTCCCACGTACTGTTATTTCGGGGAAACCAGCCAGATTCTGTCCCATATCCAGTACGAAAGCGGAAGGGTCTACCGTCCGTTTGGTCGATTTGGAAGCAGCCGCCACTTGTTCGGTATCCAGTTTGCTCACCTTTTGGATATCATACCGTTCCATTATCTTCACGGGTGGCGCCATCTGTGGACGAAGCACTCCTTTAGGGGCTTCCTGCATTACCACCGGACGCCAATGACTATCATCAAATCCTGTCTGATTCCATCCTTTCTGTTCGCGGCGGGCATCATAATCTTCGCCACCGTAAATACAGTTGAACGTTACCGGACTCAAATCATATTTCCATTCATTATCAGAACGGACGATTGTACGTGTTCCATCCTCATAATTGATGACCAGTTCAAATAAAAGTGTGTGGGGCCGAAACTTATCTGCAACTTACGATAACGTCCCCTGAACATTGTAGAATCCATTCCCAATAAGATTCCAACAGCATTCTCACCATACCGCAATTGTTCCGTTACATCATATGTGTTATAATAAACACTTTTATCGTAATCACTCCAAAGCGGAGCAAACTCACTATTACCGACTTTCTTTCCATTCAGATAGAATTCATAGAATCCCAAGCCGCAAACATATGCAGTCGCTTCGGCTATTTTCTTGCCGGACTTATTACCGGACTTATTCCGGAACTCATCCCGCGACTTATGAATCTTCGTTTTCTCTGTGTCATCCAGCAAAAACGTTCTTCGCAAATAAATGCTTTTCTTCGCCAAAGTATCCACCGCTTCCCAAGCGGCTTTCACTTCCGGCTTCTTCAGTTCGCTGCCGTGAAATTTACGCCCTTCCGGCAAATGTGCATTCTGACGGGTGATAGCTCCAATCCATTTTCCGTCGGAAAGTCTTGAGGAGACAGAACGGAACTTCGCTTCACGACTCCATTCGGAAGGAGTATCCGTTTCATCCCAAACACGGACACGCCAAACATAATTGAACGGATTGTCAGAACCTATATTCGCTCCTTCCGTTGAAACCAACTGGCTCTGTGAAGAATTGACTTTGCCGCTATTCCATATTTGACGTCCCGTGAAAGCTTCCCGAATATCAATCTCATAGGAAGATTGTCGTGTCCCATTTTCCGGTGACTCCATCACCCATCCCAAACGGGTGCACCTTCAACCACGACCAGCCCTTCCTGCATTTCACAGGTAAGACGGGTGATTGTTATATTCTTTGCCTGTACCATACAGGGTAGACAAAGAAAAAGAAGAAGATATTTTTTTAAAGCCATTATTCGTTTTCCTTATTTTTTATCAGACAGAAGGACAAAAGAACGGATGTTAAGGGATTAATAAACAGTTTTAAAAACTTTTGTTCTTCTGTTCTTCTGTCAGAAATATATGATTTGTGTCTACTTTAAAGCATTCTCGCAAACGACTTTTGTCAATGTATCCGCATGTCCTACTTCTTTGCCATCGACAAAAATGCGTAATCCTTTTCCACAATGATAGCGGTCGCCATTCTTATCCCAAAGAATGGTCAGATTGTGCCCATGATACAATACATTATCCAAACAGAACCAATCCCATTTATCTGCCGGAATCAACGGATTCACCTCTATCGTATTATCCAAACGCGGACGTAATCCGATCAATCCTGTAATCATCAAGTCATTGAAAGTAGAATGATTATAATAGCGGCTGCGTTCCTGATCCCCTTTCAACCAATAACCTGTCACTTCATCCAAATATTCGCCGATATACGGACGTCCACGATGATATTGTGATTCCACATACAATTCCATTTGGCGGAAATATACGCTGTCGGACAATACCGTTTGCGGGTAATTATTCATAAAGTTAGCCATTGCCGTCAATGTCTGTGCAGAGGCGAACGGCCAGATAGCTCCGTCCCATTCACACTTCCCCACTCCACGCGTACGGAATTCCGGATGGCGGCGTTCGGCAGTAGTCAGTCCGTAAGGAGATGAAAAGCCTTTTTCGTCCATAATCTCTTTCCATGCAACCTCATACATCTTCGCTGTATCCGGCAAATTGAAGTACCACGGAATATAACCGATAGCTTCACGGACATTAGCAGAAGAATCCGTACGCATTGTTTCAAAGAACTGATGGCGTGTATTCCACAATTCGGTATCGACCAAAGTTCTCAGAGTATCAGCTTTCATGCCATATCTCATCGCCATTCCTTCATCACCGGAAAGGATTCCCATCAATGAAAGTGCTTTCGCGTTGCCATACATATAACTGTTGATAGTAGGACGGGCATATTGCTTCCTACGGCCTCCGCTGATGGACTCTTCCATACCATCTTGTACGTCACCTTGCCAATACAATCCGTTTTTCAGACGGTTTGTACGTTCCCAACGTTGATATTCGGTTTCCAAATCTTTCTTCATATCCAACATGAAGTCTTTATCACCATCTACCATATAGCGTGCCAGCACTGCATCCGCATTCCATGAACTGAACTTATCCATTTTCTTCATCGGACCGCCTTCGTTCCCCCGATACCAGGTATGGATAATCTGATCCAAATATTGGGAATCACGCAACCAACGACTTTCATAAATATGATGTCCGATAGCACAGGCAATCAGGTTATATTTATCCGAATAGGAACGTTGTACCAGAAATTCCGTCATACCATATCCCACGGGAGTTTTCTTGATATGTTTGCGCAATGACCACCAGCGGTAATAATACATTTCCTCAAAATTACGTTGCGGACATTCAAACAAAGGAATATTCTCTTCCATCCATTCAGAAGCCTTGGCATTAGGAATTGCCTGGACAATATTCTCATCTTCCATTCCATTGAAATAATCTACGTAATGGCTGAAATCCGCATATTTCAGAAAAGCGGAAGACGCGTCCTTGTCTGTAGAAGATGTTTTCACATTGGCTATGCGATATTCAGCCAAAGGTTCTTGTTCACCTGCACCCGGCAAATCATAAGTCTGGTCGGCAGGAGTATCCACTGTCGGGAATGTACGTGGCACACCTGTACGGAAAGCAATTCTTTCGACACTAGCCACCGGTGCATAGAACATACGCAGCCCTACCCTTTTACCATCCACATATACCTGGATATTACGGTCTGCCGTTGACAGGACTGCTTCTACGTGATAGGTTTTCCCGGCTTCATACTTCATCATATTCGCAAACCGGGAACCGCCTTTCATACGGAAAATGCCATCATTGGTTAGCTCCATACGGGAACAGGCAACTCCGTTCCCATCCAGAAATTCTATCTGGAGTGTACCTTTATCATTCTGTCCGGCTTGTAAATCGAATGAGACTTTCAGTTCTTTAGAAGCAGGAATTTTACGTTCCACTTTCGCATAATCAAACGGATCTTTATCTTGCAGTTTCAGCCATTGTCCATCCAAAGAAACCGGAGCCCAGACTGGAGAATAAATATTCCAATTGGTAAGTTCCGCAATCGCTTTCGATTGTGAGAAGTCATCATCGGCATGTGCGGAGGCATTGAGTTCCACCGGTACGGGAATACGGGAGATCCACATATCTTCCTTGTTCACACTATAAGAAACCCATAAGTCACCGTCTGCAGGCACTCCGTTTCCTTCTTGTATGCCACGAGGATATTGGGGACCGTATGATTTATAATTTCCACCGTAACGCATTGGTGTGATTTCACCGTGTACCAGGTTCAGTGTTGTATATTCCAGTCCGTCTTTGCTCAATGAGATAGCAAGCGGCCAACGGAACTCCGAGGGATTATATACTGTAGCATATGTACCGTCGCTCAAACGTTGCCCCCATATTTTTGCATTACTATTAACAAAACCTTTTGCACGAAGCACAGGTTCCGCCCAAGTATGTCCGCCATCTTCGCTGATGGAAGTCAGTGCGTGTTTCCAAAGGCTGGCGATTCTTCCGTCAGGGAGTGTGTAGCAGTTGAATGCTTTATATCCTTTTTTCAATGGAATGATAGGGTCTTCACGATCGGCCTCTTCCACCCATTGCATCATATACAACGGATTATCGAGAATCTCCTGGCAAGCCTTTACAAATTCACGGTCTTTGCTTTTTTTGAAATACGGATAGTCGGTATTCTTTTCGTTAAATCCGTGATTATAATAAATGAAATAGATAGGTCCGAACGAACCGTCTTTCCTTATTTCGCGTACTACACGGCCAATGCCGTTTCCATCATTCGGGTCGTCTTTCTTATCCAGAGCAACTCCGTAATTACCCATCGTTATCAAACAACCGGATTTAGAGACATAAAGCCCACGCGCTGGTGCATGATGGCAATCAGGTCTTTAGCCTGCATACCCGGACGGGATTCTTTGGTATATCCATCCGGTACCTTATACGGTGGAAATACAATTTCGGGATTTGTCCATTGATAACCGTCTTTTGATGTCATCAGGAATGTTTGGGAAGGCGGGACGTGTTCGTCCGAGGGATCAGCCAGGTATTGGTAATAGAATTGACCGTTCCAATAAGCCAGCATCGGTTGATGGTTGTAAGTCCAGCCATTGCCGTTAGAGACATCGGGGTGTTCCCGGTTTGCCCGTACCAATTGAATATTATGTACTCCTACTACCGGCGACAGTTGCCCGTCATGATAAGTCGGATTTGAGATTTCTTTCCCTGTGTAATGGATTCTGTCTTGTGCCGAAACCGTAGCTGTCAGCCATCCGGCAGCCAGTGCAAAGAGAATCTTTGTAGAGTTGTTCATGATCTATTTCAGATTTTAATTTATTTCTTCTTGCTCTCTTCCAACAGTGTCTTAACCACCGATTCAGAAGCTTTGAAAATTGTTCCGTGTTTATGTCCGGCAGGTATGCTTACTTCATTTGTGATATCGGTAAAATTCCGAAAGTCCTTCGTACGCATAGCTCCGTATATTTTCTTCTTATAAACATCAAAATAAATGAGATAGTCCTCTCCTATCTTTTCTACGGTCGGCCCTTCTACAAAGGATTCGGTGAAGGGTTGTGATGCGGGCGAATAAGGCCCTGTCAGGGAATCTGCAAAAGCTATTTTCAGATTGCGCTCCGGACGTGTATTATCTTTGAGTACCATCACATAATCATTCTTTGCCCGTTTCACAAGAACAGCGTCAATCGTGCTAAAGCCCGGATCATATAAAACTTTCGCTTTTGAAACTGTCTTAAAATCCTTTGTTGTGATATAATACAAACGGTGGTTATTGTTTTCTTCTTCTATCTCTTTCTCAAAACGACCGGGAATGCAAGAAGCCCACACCACCATAAACTGCCCACTATCATCATCATAGAAAATTTCCGGAGCCCATACATTAACGGTAGTCGGTTCATCTGCCATGACAGGAATCATCTGTTGTTCCGACCAATGAACCAGATCTTTGAATTTGCATAACCGAATCCCAAATCACCTTTCCAACTCGTAGTCCAGACCAAATGGAAAGTCCGTCGGGAGTGCGCACCATGGAAGGGTCGCGCATCAGTCGATGCTGTCCCAGTTCCGGCTTCAACCAAACTCCCGGAATACTGTCCCATTGCATTCCGTCCTCACTATATAAATATCTTAAACCCTCGTCAGCCGGTTCATGGAATGAAGTGAACATATAATAGTCTTTGCTTCCCCACAAGAAGCCAAGAACAAAATACCTATTGCAGCTAATGTATTTCTTAACTTTTTCATTTCTATTATAATCTATAATTGTATCCTTTATATGGAAAAGACGATAAAAGCTCTAATTTGTACTCAAACAGATTCGAAGTTTCGTCAGATTCTAAATTTATATAAGACAAAAGGGCGACTCTCCGAGCCACCTTTCCGTCATCAAACAAACTAACCATTTAAATTATGGAAGAGAACCTTATAAAGATCCTCCACGTGCTTTCACACGTTTGTACCATTCTTCACGTTCTTTCTTCAAGTCGTATCCGCGTTTAGCCAGATAATTATTGATACGCCCTTTATACTTTCCGAAAGCTGCGTGTTTCTTATTTGAATTTTCAGCATCCAAGGCAAATTCACGGGCTTCTACCAGCCAAGCATAAATTTGTGCCTTTTCTTCTTCTTTCAAAGTAGGAATCATGTCAAGATGCGAATCGTAAGTCACTTTCACCACTCCATAGGTCATACCGTCCTTCACAGCTTCTATCTGTTTTTCGTCAAGGAAAAGAGACAAATTTGCAGGAAACGCGAAATGAGAGCGGTATAACGCTGCATCTTTTTCATTTTCAGCAGCTTTCAATGCTTCAGCCTTAGCGTCACCGGCCAATCCCGATTCTTTTACTTTTTTGACTTTTGCATCGCGTATTTCATAGATATCATTCAACTCAAAATAACGGTTGGCAATGATATTACGGACATCTTCAGCCACTTTGCATCTGTAATTCCAAGCTTATCGACAATCTTTTGTGAGCGACTGACGATAGACTCCACATACTTGGGGTCACGGTTTTCTTTGTTCAAGTCAACTGCTCCGGCAGACATCCAGCCACAAAGTAACAGTAGAGAAATTATTAATATCTTTTTCATTGATTACCGATTACATTAATTTTCCTTTTTCAGCCAAAGTATCGTAGTTGTTCTTCAAATCACGCCAGTCTACTTTGTGCTTTGTGCTGATACCGTTGATATATTTTTCAATAGTAGTGTATCCGTCGCCTGTACAGTCCTTGTTGGCGTCACTTGGGTCATTCGGATTCAATCCGTTAGCGATTTCCCATTCGTCCGGCATACCATCTTTATCCGTATCTACATAAGGAGTACCTTTGTATTCAGGATAACCACCCATTTGGCGGATATCGGTAATAATGCCTTGCTTATAAGAATCTTTCGGTAAACGACGATATTTGAACTGTCCGTCTTCGCCCATTGACTTAGGAGACAAACCTGTCAAATCACCATAGGCGTCTTTAGGAAGTTTCTTTTCATAATAAGGAATACCTGTTCTGACTTCTTCAATCACACGTTCGTCAACAATATCACGGCAAGGGATATTAGCGCCTACGTGCTTCAGCACATAATCATAAGCGTCGCTGGCACTCATTATATTGATATAAGGCATTTCAAACGGGCGATAGCTTCGCATATACTCGGTATATCCGTCTGTATTCGGTTGATCTTCAATCTGGATTCCACCATTCCAGTTATCTTTCGTAATTTCAGGATAGCCATCCATGATATTTCCGTCAGCATATACCCGTCCATATTGTTTATGATCCAGCTTGCTACGTCCCGCTTCCGGTTTCAAGATACGATGTCCTACATTAGAGTCTTTAGGAGTGGCAGGTCCCGGTTTGTAGTAGTTATTAATCATATTGAACATCGCAGTATAATCGCCACCGTCAGAAGAACGGTGAACCCAATTGAATACTACATTGTTGACAAAATTGAATATCCCGTTCCAACCGATAGAAGGATTACGTCCGGAATTGCTAGCCCAAAGATTGCGGGCAAATGCACAGTTCTCACCTCCCAGGGTACTACCGAATGCGTGGTTGTATGTATCCAATGCTTTCGCAGAAATAGTATTCTGAATAGTTACATTTACAGTAGGAAGCTTCAAGTCTTTGCTCTCATACTGTCCTTCACTCGGATCATACATATGGCGATAGAAAGATATGTTCTCATCCAGTCCCCAAGTACAGGAGCAGTGGTCGATCATTATATTACCAACAGGGTTACCACCGAAAGAGTCATCACGATGCCATACTTTCGTTTCTCCACGACGGAAACGCATATGACGAACGACTACATCATGTGTATCTACCCAGAATGATTCTCCGGCAATACAAACACCGTCTCCCGGAGCTGTTTGTCCTGCAATAGTTACGTAAGGAGCACGGACGATAATCGGAGATTCCAAACGGATGATGCCGGCAACATTGAACACGATAATACGCGCACCACCAGTTTCACATGCTTCACGGAAAGAGCCCGGTCCACGGTCATTCAAATTTGTTACAGTTATCACTTTGCCGCCACGGCCACCGAAACTGTACATACCACCACCTTCTGCACCAGGGAATGAAGGGATATCAGCCTGTGGCAAATCGTACGGGCGACCAGCCCAAGGAATATAAGGGCGTCCTTCTCTAGCTTCTTTTTGCACTATCGGCAACGCTTTTGCCCATGCTTCGTCAGAACGTTTCCGCTCTTCGGTCATCATTTTCGTATAGTTTTCTTTGGCTTCGCCGGTTATCTGCGGGTATTGCGCCCATGCAACAGTCGGAGTCAACATTGTTGCAGCGAAAGCTGCTAAAAGTACATGCTTCTTCTTCATTTTTATTTGGTTTTGTGAAGTTGTTAATTCAAAAATACAATAATAAGACGAAGAAGGAAAAGAATTGTAATCAGTAATAATGAAAAAACATGGATGATAAAGTACAAAAAAACAAGTCGGCAGTTTTTTACTGTTGTTCCGTACTAAACATAGCATTCTCATATACATTGAGATATTATCAAAAAGAATGAACCTCAAACCATTCTTTTTATAAGTAATGATTTGAGGTTCAATACAAGAGATTGATAAATTCTTAAAAAAGAAATAAACCTAACTTTAATTTATTCCTGATAATCAAATGTTCCGTCAATACTATTTGTATCCTTCCACAACTTAGTCTGGGTAAGCCATGTATTTGCAGCAAGAGCAGTACGATTCAATCCCCATATATAATAGCGTTGTCTCCATAAAAGATCAACTCCTACACCATGTCCATCATTATCCATAGGAGTATCGGGGTCTGCCAGAACAAAATTATTCTCATAGAACATTGCCAAATCATTTAAATCGTCTTCAAAAGTTTCAGCATCCGGATCTATAGAAATACCTGCACGTTCTGCGGTTAAGGGATCAACATCCGTAGGTAAAGTTCCTTTGTATTGTAAATAATTTCCCGTACGGTGCGTGCCATTCAAAGGTGCCAATCCAAGTTTAGCACAAGTCATATTATTGTTTGCTGCATCATCATTGTAAAGCATCCAGCGTTGCATGTCCAAGAAACGCTTTCCTTCATAAGCTAATTCAACCCGTCGTTCATACAAGCAAGCCTCTAAAGCCGCATATTTATCTGCAAATGTTCCAAGTCCGTAATGATTATCTGATAAAATACCTACACGATTACGAATCTTTTCAAGATATTCCAAACATTTGGTTGTATTGCCTGTAGCTGCATAACATTCAGCTATATTTAGGATCAGTTCTGCATAACGATATTCCAGGATATCAGTTCCTGAATATTTAAATGTATTATCTACAGATACATCTGACATTTTACGTACGAAGGCAGGACTAGCTACATTATTATTATCACTATAATTATAGTTCGTACCTTCCTGTGTCTGATATTCCCAACGATAAGCCCACACCACATCATCTGCTACTCCTTTGTATCCCCATTTGCAGCCGGAGAGCAAATGTACGATAAAAGCGCGGATCCCTATCTAAAAGAATTTAAAATCATCATATCCGTTAGCTACTGTAGGACGACTGCCATCCTTCATCGGGAAAAGATCTATCATTTCTTTAGGTGCCGTCAATCCACCACCCCACTTTGACTGGAAAGACGTATGCCATTCTCCCATCCATTATTCTCGGAGGTATTGGTTGTTCCGGAAGAAAGCAATCGAACCATAATTACTTCCTGACAGAAATTCTTGCCATGATCCATGACAAACATATCATTCCATTCTTTTGCAGTATTTCCATAAAGTCCGTAACCTGCTGAGGTTAGCTCTGTTTCAGCAGTCAAACTAGCACTCAATGCATCTGCCCAACGTTGGTTTGCCGTATTATCCCAATCCTTATTAAATAAAGGACTAGCATACGTCAACAACACCCTACTTTTCATAGCTAATGCAGCTGCCCGGGTAAAGCGTCCCCGATCTGCATCTCCCCATTTGTCCGGTAACATATTTGCCGCATTATCAAAGTCTAAAAGTATTTGCTTCACTAACTCTGAAACCGAAGCTCGAGGATGTTTAATAGAAGGATTTTCCACCTCTGCATTTTCTACCTCTAAAACAATAGGTACACCACCATACATACGCATCAAGTCAAAATATTGCATTCCTCTCAAGAAATACATTTGCCCTTTTGCCGTTTTCTTAAATGAATCAGAAATATTCACTCCTATTTCATCAATATTATTAATGATAAAATTGCAATTACGAATACGTGTATAAGGATTATTTTGGATATTTGTTGCCGGAGCGGTACCATAGTAATTGGAACAATCATCCGACTCATCAAATTCTTTAGAAGGATCAATCATATTAGAAATCCCCCCCTTTTCTTCTGTCAATGCCGTACGATCTTCCCATAAACCCACAATATTCTGTCCGGGCCCTTTATATCCGCTATAAAAATCGTAATATAACCTGTCTATAAACCAACCGGTTTGGGCTTCATTTTCAAAAGTATCATCATTAAACACACCATATTGCTTTTTATCTTCCAGGAACTGATCGCTACAACTTGTAGCCAAAAATCCCAAAGCAAGTGCCGCTGTATATATAAATCTTTTCATATTCTTATTTTGCTTTTAAACTGTTAAAAAGACAAATTTATTCCAATTGACCATGTACGCAGTGTTGGATACATGCTTGTTGAAGAATCGTACATATTACGATATTTCTTTGGGTATGGATTATAAAAATCCCAAAGATTATTTCCTGTCAAACTAATTTTAGCAGATTCAATTTTAGCAGGTTGCAACCATTTCTTGGGCAATGAATAACCAATGCTCATATTCCTGATATAACAACGGAAAGTACTAATTGTCCAGAAGTCGGATTGTGCAATAACATTAGCATCCCATTATATCCCGCATTTGGATAGCGTCCGGTAGGATTATTTTCTGCATCAAACATATCTGTCCAATACACTTCCGGTGACCACAACATTTGATTGCTGCTTACATTTACCTTATAGTTATCAATTGTGCGAATACCACCCCATGAAGTTGAGATTTGCGCACTCCAAGAAAGTCCCTTCCAATTTAATCCTAGTTTTGTAGTAAACCCATAGGTTTTATTATTCTTACATAACTGGTCTAAATCTTCTTTATCTGCAATCTGCCCGTTAGGCATGCCTAAATTTCCATTAGCATCTAATGACCCATGAAGATCCTGATAAGCCAACATACCCGGTTTCATTTTACTTTTATCATTAATATTAAAAAACTTCGGTGTAGTTCCTGCCGCTTCAGCATGTTCTGTCAGATATGCCCAATAATGATCAATATCCGTTTGATTACGTAATATGCCATCTCAGTTGAAGTACCTCTCCATACACGATATCCCCATGAAGGCATATAAGTTGAAGCCCCTTCACGTGTTGTATTATCAGAAGGATAACCAACCGGAAGCTCCGGCCATTCTTTCACTTTGTTGCCATTGAATCCGAAATCAACACCGATGTTGTATCGGACTTGTCCTACTTTATCACGCCATCCTAATGAGATTTCAACACCTTTTGCATCAATACGGCCATAGTTTTCCTCCGCATAAGAGCCTCCTACTGTAATAGGCACACCCACGACTTTAGACATATGCTGATTCAATATATCAGAATTACGATCATAGTAAAAATCAAAACTTGCACTTAAACGTCCATCTAGGAAACGAGTATCAAAACCCAGATTCCATTTTGTGGTAGAGTCCCAGTGTACATCTCTATTAGGAGTTTTTCCAGGAGTCAATCCTGAACCTAATGTTCCCCCATTACTTCCAAACTGGAAACCTTTATCTGCTCCATAGCTATAAGTTTGTTTCCAAGCCCAAGCACCAAGGTTATCTTTACCTGTCTTACCCCATGAAAGACGAGTCTTCAAATACTCAAACCAAGGAAGAGTCTTTTTAAACCACGATTCTTCAGAAACAACCCATCCTGCAGATATTCCAGGGAAGAATCCCCAATAGTTTTCCGGAGCAAATTTTGTAGAAGCATCCGAACGGAACAGGAACTGAAGCATATATCTATCTGCATAACTATATTGTACACGTCCTAGATAAGAAAGAGTACCCGATTCATTTTTCTGAGTATACGAATTTCCCGCATTCAGTGTACCTGCTGTTGTACTTGTACCCAAATAAGGAGAATCAGGGTTATCGTAAAGATAAAATTTCTTCGTATATTCTGCATCCGTACGCTCAACAGAAGCCATAGCAGATACACTATGTTTGCCAAATGTCCGGTCATAGTTAATGTAGAAGTTCATCTGGCGATTAGATGTTATGACATCACTATACGCCACGCGTGATGATTTATCATTTTCTTTAAACGTATATTCGCTTACTCCTGTATGTGCACCATAAAGATGTTGTCCATCTTTCACCAACTTATTACCCAAAAAAGCCAAAGTAAAAGGCATTTGACGCTGTTCGGAATCAGATGTACTGCGAGACGTTGCATATGTACCTTTTATGCTTAATCCTTTCACATAAGGAATAGCATATGTCATTGAAAAATTTGCAGAATAATTGAAAGCCTTCGTTTCTTGTCCTGAACCATTATCCAATAAGCTAAAATAATTCCAACTGGCAATCTGATTAGCAGATGCCGCATTTCCGGAGTTTGCATGAGGTCCTAAAGCAGGAGACGTATAATATGTTTGCCCATCATCCAATGTCACTTCCCAAGGAATATATTTTGGCATATGGTGTAATAGATTATAATCACCCTGTTCACTTGCTTTACCACCAAATGCATCCATGTTACTAGCATTTTTCGTAAATGATTTGCTTATTTCCGATTGGTTCCCCGAAACAGATGCACTAAACTTCAAGTCAGAAGTTAATTTCACATCTACTCCTGCACGGAATGTCCATTTATTATAATCCTGCTCTCCCATATTGGCGCCTTGATCATAATAAGAAGCTCCGGCAAAATAAGTCGCACGATCAGAGCCACCACTCACATTCACAGCATGAGACATCATAAAAGCAGAAGACCAAGCTTCATCCAGCCAATTATAGTCAAGACTTTTCATTTCATTCAGTTCGTTATCACTGAAAAGCTTATTCATATCCCACAAACCTGTATTAGGATCCTTGGATGATTTCCTGTCGCTTTGATTATACTATTTGCCCAAACACCATAATCATAAGCACTCAAAAGTTTTGAATGACTAACGGCATCGTTAAAAGCAAATTTACCTGAGTAGCTTATTCTAGGTGCTCCACTCTTTCCACGCTTTGTCTTAACGATAATAGCTCCTTGAGAAGCACGCGAACCATAAATTGCCGCACTTGCATCACGTAATACAGTAATACTTTCCACTTCGGAAGCATCCAATAAATTAAATTGCTCCAATGTAGCACGTCCCGTATTAGCATCGATTTGAATCACATCATCAATAATAACCAAAGGAGTAGAGTCACCTCCATCTTTTGCATAATTGAAAGATTGGCGAATACTCAAACTGCTTTGATCCCCAGGACGATTTCCTGTATTTACCGACAATCCATTTATTTGTCCGGCCAAAGCATCTGCCAAATTTGATACAGGAAGATCCTCTACTTGAGATGCCGAAATTTGTTGGATTGATCCTGTAATGTTCTTAGCTTTTGCGTACCGTATCCGACCACCACAACTTCGTCGAGTGTCTTGGTATCCTCTTGCAAAACAATTTTTAATGTCTGCCCTGCTTTTGGAGTGACAAATTGACGAGTATATCCAATAAAGGATACCACAATCTGGCTTCCTGCCGGCACTGTCAATGAAAAGTTACCATCAATATCAGTAATCGTGCCGACCGTTCCTCCTTTTATTGTCACACTAGCTCCAATAATAGGTTCACCTTGGGCATCCACTACTGTTCCTTTTACAATTCCCTGTTGCTGAACTGCATTTACGGCAGGCATTTCTTTTACTCTTTCAGCAAATGTCTCCACAGGAACAGCAAACAAAAAAGAGAGACAGATAATCTTCGCTGCGCTTAGATATTTGCTCTGTGTTTTTCCAGAAAAGACTTGTTCTTTTCCATCTGTTTACATATTTAGTTCAAAAATACACGATATTTCTTTTTTTATCATACATAAACAGGACGAATAACCTCAAAATATGTAATCACGTATTGAAGAATAAAATTAAAATTGCAACAATTTTATTTCTTTTATACCCTCTCTCAATCATTGTAATTGATTAAAAATGAGTTTTTTTTTGTACTACAAGAATGAAACTCATATAGGAGGCCGGAAAGCAAGAAATACTACATTCATCAGGAAGATGTAGAAAATACATTTATCCGCTTTCAGCTATTCAGTTTCTTCTATGATTCCTTTATCCACGGGGATTCCGGCTGAAAGCAGGCGTATTCAGCCGAAACAGTGATAAACAAGAACTTACAGTAGTGACTGAAAGCTAAAACGACTTATCAACTTTCTCTTAGAGAACTCTATATATAAGAAAACAGTCCAAACCACCCTCCCTTTGAAAGGAGAAATGATTTGAACCATCCTCTATGATAAATTGCTTTTTTAGTTTTAGCAAATTACCCTTTCCTGAAAATCAGGAGAACTTTTATTCAACCAGCGGGTCGAAAGTTCCCATGCCACCTGAGAGTGGTCTCCCCAACTAACGGTCTGATACAATGTAGTATTAGTCTGTTGTACACTTTGACGCAATTTGAGGAAATAATATCTGAACAGGAATGCAGGATCAATGTTAAGCGTATTACCATCAAAGCCTAAACTCCCTATGCATGATACGTGCCACCGGCACCCCAAACAGACTTCGCCAAGTTCAACAACACTTCTGCGTAATGTATTTCCATATAAGAAGCCGTCGAGCGTCTGAATCCTTACTGATCACCGAAGCTAATGTCTGTGAATAGATTTTTAATATGATAAAAATTCTACTCTAATAGAAAATGTGTATTACTATTGAAACACCTCTTTCAGATACTTTATGTTTGTTCCATAATTCTTCTTCACATTTCGCACATCCTCTTTATCCCGCGAACGTTCTACAACCAGCCATCCGCTCCACCCCATCTTATCGAGCGTCTTTTTTACTTTATTCATATCTAACCTCTTATTAAAAGGCAGAGTTACTCCATCTGTATCCGTACAATGAATCTGGCAGATTCTCTTCTTTCCCAGAATCTTGAGTTCCTTACACAAATCCCTGCCATTCTCTAATGCATTTTGGAATTTAAAATAAATTTTAATACCGGGCGAATTTATCTCTTTCAGTAATTTTACATCTCCTTTAGCATCCAATTGAGTTTCAATTCCAATGATGACTCCTTCAGAAGCAGCCATATCTCCCACCTCTTTCAGGCGTTTTACCACTTCCACACGCAACTCCGGCTTCTTTTCCCAACCCACCTTTATTCCACCTAATGGAAGAAAAGCAACTTTAGCATTCATCACTTTCATTGCATTCAAACAATCCTGTACCAGTTCTTTATAATTAGCACGCTCTAAAAAAGACTGTCCATAGAATCCGGACATAGCAACAGAAGGAACTTCTAATTGGAACTTCCGGGCAGTTTCACGAAACAGTTGTTGGAAATGATATTCGCGCAGTTTGTTATCAAACATCTCCCTTTTACCAAGACCACCCATATCCAGTTCTACACCATCGCCATTCAATTCATGTACCAACTGGAACGAGCCTATCTTCTGACGCTTCAAAATCATCCAGTCGCATACAGCAATCTTATAACGTTGCTCTTTTGCTGTGACGCCGCAACAGCCAATAAAGGAAAACACTCCACCAATATCAGTATCCAAAGGATATGTCCAAATAAATTCTTTTTCATTTTAATTCTATTATACGCTATTTGTATAGTAGACGAATAAAGGGATGTTTTGTAATCGCTTATGTAACAGAGAATAAATAAAAGAGGAAAGAGTTGATAAATATGAAAACAGGATGATGACGGTATCCGACTCGGATAGTGACGCTATTCCATCCATATAGTGACGCTATACCAAGCATATACCGTCACTCTTTTATTAGATATAATGATAAGAATAAATGTAAAAAAATGGGCTGCCGAACCCTGGAAAGTCCGACAGCCCTGTCAACCCAAAAACGATACCTATGAAACACTGTGTGTTACTTTAAATCAAAAAATATGCGTTGACCATGAACAAGTTCATCATGTGATATGATATTTATTGAACTTCTTGCCATTCAATAACACCTTATTGATATATAGAGTTCCCGGTTGAGTACGATTAGTCTCAATCACCAACTCTTTTTCTTTATACCATTTCGGATCCAGACGAATCGTCACTTTGTCAAATACAGGAGTCGTCAATGTATATTCGGGTAGTCCCGGACAATCCGGATAGAAACCGATCATATTGAAAATAGCCCATGAAGACATTGTTCCTGTATCGTCATTTCCCGGAATGCCATCTGGTTTCGTTGTGAAATACTTATCCAACAAACGTTGTATCTCTTTCTGTGTACGCCATTCTTCACCTTTAAAGTATGAGAATAAATAAGGGTAGGCAATATCCGGTTCATTAGCCGGGTCATAAAGACCTTCATCAAAAACCATTTGCAGCTTGTCAATAAAAGGTTTCTTTCCACCCATCAACTTGGCAAGCCCATATACATCGTGAGGTACATAGAATGTATAGTTCCAGGAATTTCCTTCATGAAAGCCGGATTCGGTTCAAAGTTCTCTCCCTGTCTGGGGTTAAACGGACTATAAAAAGTTCCATCAGGAAGAATCGGACGGAATGTACCGAACTCCTTACTATAATAATGCTTGTAGCCTAAAGAACGTTTATAAAACATTTCCGCGTCTTCCTTTTTACCTAAAGCCTCAGCAAAGCGGGATAAGGCAAAGTCTGCAATGTAATATTCCAATGCATGGGATACGGAATTATCATATTGTTCACGAAGAGGTACATATCCTTTTGACATATAATCATCGTTATCGGGACGCATCAGATTCTCTGCTCCCGGTAAGGTCGCTGATTTGTACATTGCTTCGTAAGCCAAATCAACATCAAAGTCACGCAACCCTTTCATCCAAGTGTCTACAATTACCGGAATACTCGGATCACCTTCCATTGTCAATGTCTCTCTTCCATATAATTCCCATTTAGGCAACCAGCCGTGTTCCCGATACATATCAAGCATGGTGCGAACCATTTCCATTTGACGCTCCGGATAGACAAGAGTCAGCAATTGGTGGACATTACGATAGGTGTCCCAAAGAGAAAATACCGTGTAGCGATCTCCTTTTGTTGTCATAATCTTATCGCTTTCCATTGCCGGATATTCTCCATTGACATCCTGTAGGATATTCGGATGAATCAGCAAATGATAAAGTGCCGTATAAAACACTGTTTTCTGAGCGTCTGTTCCGCCTTCTACTGTAATACGCGCCAAGTCATCATTCCATTTTGCACGCGCATCTGCAAGAATCTGTTCAAAACTCTTTCCCGCTTGTTCACGATCCAGACTTAATCGGGCATTCTCTATGCTGACAAAAGAAACTCCCATCTGCACTTCCACCTGTTCACCTTCTTCCGTATCGAAAGAAAAATAAGCGCCGACATCATCACCTGCTATTTCTTTTCCATAACGGGTATAGAGTTTATACTTCCCCTGATCCGGATCCCATTCGGCTTCCACACCTGTCATCGGACGTTGTTTCTTCCAATATCCGGTTGCAGCGGGAGTCTTTTTAACCCGCATCACAAAATAAATAGGAAATACAGCTTGGGGATTATAACAAAATGTACCAAGCAATTTTACGCCTTCCACTTCGCTATCGCTTACGCGACGGAGCATGGCACCGCTTTCATTCTGTCAATCCTTCTAAATTCAACAATATATGACTTTTGCCTTTTGGGAAAGTAAAACGGGCAATACTAGTACGTGGAGTAGCAGACACTTCTGTCTTTACATTATACTTAGTCAGATAGTTGGAGTAATACCCCGGTGAAGCCTGTTCATCCTTATATTTACTGCCATATTCTTTATAATCTACATTCAGTTCTCCGGTAGTAGGCATCAATAATAAAGAGCCTAACTCAGGACAACCGACTCCGCTCAAATTCACATGAGCATATCCGGTAAAGAAACAGTTTGTATGTTCATAAGGAGTAGACCACCATCGGGCATCTTTGTCGTACGTATTCTCAGAAGAGCCCATCACATTGAAAGGAACTACGGACATCATACCATTCGGGCAGATTGCACCGGGGTTGGTAGTACCGAAATTTGTAGTTCCAATAAAAGGATCTACATAATCTATCAAAAGATTCCTTTTAGCGGGAGGGCTTCCGCCTTCTTCCGCATAAACGGGAAGAAGGGCGAAAGCAAGTGTGTAAGTTAATAAAATACGTCTCATAGCTTTATTAAATGATACTTGTTCGTTTAGTAAAGTCGATAATCTCTTTAATATATCCGAAAGCCATGCCTACAACCGTATCTGCAGCACCATAATAAACAGCTACGTTCGCCGTCCTGCAAAGCAGCACAGGGGAATACTACATTGGGCACATCACCTTGAAGTTCGTAAGGAGCAGCCGGGCCAATCAGATATTCACGAGTACGGTAAAGCACTTTCTCCGGATGGTCTTTATCAAGTATGGCAGATCCCATTGCATAACGGAAACCGTTACAAGTAGTGATAACACCATGATAGAAAAGCAACCAACCTTCTTCTGTAAGGAAAGGTACTGAGCCGGCACCTATCTTTGTACACTGCCAGGCACTTTCCGGGAATGGGGTCACTTTCATCACACAACGATGTTCGCCCCAATATTTCATATCCGGACTATAACTGATGTATATGTCTCCAAACGGAGTATGCCCGTTATCACTGGGACGGCTCAACATAGCATATTTACCATCTATTTTCTGTGGGAAAAGTACGCCGTTACGATTGAAAGGCAAGAAAGCGTTCTCACATTGGAAGAATTCTTTAAAGTCGAAAGTATAAGCGATACCAATAGTAGGACCATGATAGCCATTACACCAGGTTACCCAATAGCGGTCTTCAATCCATGTCACACGAGGGTCATACTTATACTCTGATTCAATCATTTCCGTGTTACCGGCCTTGAATTGGATAGGCTCGTGATTAATATCCCAATGAATACCGTCTTTGCTGAATCCTGCAAAGATATTCATCTGTACAGCTTTATTATCACAACGGAATACACCAGCAAAACCGTCTTTGAAAGGAACAACAGCACTATTGAAAATACTATTGGATGAAGGAATGTGGTAGCGTCCGATAACCGGATTTTGTGAGTAACGCCACATTACGTCCGTACATCCGACAGGACGATCTTCCCAAGGAATTTGAATCTTATTCATAATAATTGAATTTTATGTTATTTATTTTTTGAATCGTCATACGTAAAAGGTATGAAATAGGTAATCAAAAGAGCCGGAATTGCAGCAATCAAAGCATATATGAAAAACTTTTCATATCCATATTTATCACTAATGTAACCGCTAATCATTCCCGGAAGCATTACGCCTAAGTTCATGATTGCTGATGCGAAAGCATAATGTGCCATTTGATGTTTCCCGGGAGCAACTTGTTGCATCATAAACAATGTCAGACCTACGAATCCAAAACCGTAGCCAAAATATTCCATAGTGATACATGTTCCTATCAAATAAAAATTATCCGGTTGCGTAACAGCAAGGAAAGTATAAGCAACAAACGGAAGGTTGAAAACACAGCATAATGGGAAAAGTGTCTTTTTCAATCCAATTTTAGCAATATAAATTCCGGATAATAAAGAACCAATTACAAATGCTGCAGAACCAAAAATACCATTCAGTGTTCCTATTGTTGTTAATGAAAGTTCTAGCCCTCCCTCAGCCTTTGATGTCTTGCAAGAACAGAGGAGCGACTTTCATAATAAACCCCTCCGCTAGTCGATACAAGAGAATAAAAGCAATATAATAATAAATATGTTTTTTAGTAAAGAAGTTTTTGATGACAATATATGTTTCATTCATAACTTCCGAAACTGACTTTTTATTAGTAACTGCCGGATGCTGCGTAGAAGGAAGCATTTTAGTATGATAAAGCCCTAATAATATCATTATAATAGCTATGATAACAAATATTATCATCCAGGCATATGAATATGCATCTTTGTTCATATCGACAGATGCTCCTTTTATAGCCCCAAAATGTTCCGCCAAACTACCAGCCAGAGCAACTAACCCACCATTAGCCACAAGTTTAGCTATATTATAAAAAGCACCTTGTACTCCGATATATTTCGCTTGGTCTACTTGATTAAGTTCTGCCATGTACACTCCGTCACAGGCTATATCGTGTGTGGCTCCACTAAATGCAATAAGTGCCATTGTCGAAATACTAATAGCAAAAAAGTAATCAAACATTAAAGAGAATGCAACCACCCCGAATAATACACCACTCAGAAGTTCTGTAAATAATACAAAAAACTTCTTTGTCCGATACATTTCAAGAAAAGGACTCCATAGGAATTTCAATGTCCATGGCAATATGAGTAATGAAGTCCAAAATGTGATTTGCGTATCTGAAACGCCCAAATTCTTGAACATCAATGAAGAGACCAAATTGACAATTATAAAAGGAAGTCCCATTGCAAAATAAGCAGTAGGCACCCAGTAAACCGGGGTGATCGTTTTCTGTTGAGAAGCAGTTTTATTCTGTTGCATAAATCATAGTATATAGATGAAAAAATCATTTTTCTAACCCATCTATATATAATACAACTAAAAGGGGGAAACTACTAATGCCTCCCCCCTATTTTTTTTATTTTATTATCACTTCATCTATGAAAAACCATGAAGGATGCCCTACACCATAATGCCAAGTCGGACATTCTTTCGTTCCCGTAACTTCTACTTTTATATAACGTGTCTTTATAGGCGTTGCAGATTCTGTCTTAACTCCGCGGAATCCGACCTTACCGGAACGTTCTTCAGCCAAATCGGTTGCACCCCAAGGCGTATATCGTTCTCCATCCGCCGAATAAGAATAGGTAACTTTTAAAGGAAAGAGAATCCAAGCTCCAATCTGATGTAAGAAATCTGTTTCTACACTATGAATTTCCTTTTCTTCTCCTAAATCTATGATAAATGCACCATCGGTTCCTTCCCAGCCTACCCAACTGTCTACAAAAGTAGCTCCTCCAAACAGTCCGTCCACTAATGCTGTCTTTCCTATTTCTGCATATTTTCCAGTAGGTGGAATAATATAAGAAACTTTGGCTCCTAATGCCAAACTCTGTTCAGTCTGCGGCATATAACGTTTACGGTATAGCTCACAGTACTCTACCGGCGAATTGGAACGTTCATTCAATGTAGGAACATTAAACTCTTTCACTCTCTCTTCAAAAAGTGTCAACTTCTTGTCTATATCAACTAAGTCTTTCACGGTTTCCGTACGTGCTATTTCCAACTCAGAATACTGAAGTGGCAAACGGGCACGTTGAACTCTTTTCAAGAATGTATTATCCGCTTCAACAGCTTTTTCCGCCAAATCAAACAAATCATTGTAACGACGCATCAAGGTCAGTTTCAACATTCCATTTTTATGGGAGACAGGCGAATCATAGATCCATAGTCTTTGTCCGCTACCAATCAGTGCGCCTTCCATCACTTTTATATATTGATAGAGATAGGGAGCAGCTTCGCCATAGTAGCCATGCAGAAAATGTTGCATCAATGAGTCGACGTTAACTTCCGGATTCCACATCAACTTCGATACCAGATAAGCACGCAATTCTGCAAAGTCTCCGCCCCTACTTCCTGCAATCTGAGAAAAATGCATGGTGGCATGATTCTTCTTGAAAAGACGGATATTATCCTGCAAGATATGGAAATTTGGGAATGGAGCAAGATAATTATCGAAGTTAATGCCATAATCCCAAACAAAGATATTATCTGTTATAGCAGACCAGCCTTCCATTGCCTTCACAAACTGCTTGCCTGAAGCATTTTCTGTCAATGTCACTTCGCGGTCACAATCAATATCACAAAGCATTATATTCACATTAGGCAAAGGTTTCACATGCTTTGGCGGATTCATCGTATATAAATAAGCCAATGTGGAGAACTCCTTATCTGGAAAACGGGCCGCCAATTTATTTAAGAAAGTGATTATACTTCCCGATAATGCCCCTTCCCTATCATCAATAGCCTTACATGCATCACAAGTACAATTCGTATAGTTACCGTCATTCTGGCTTACAGACATGATGTGTTTATCTGGATTTGCTTTGAATATAGAGTCAACGCGTTGTGCTACAATCTCAAAGACCACCGGGTTACTTAGGCACCACTGGCTAGCCTTTCCCGGATGACGTTTTCCCTTAAAATAAGAATAATATTCGGGATGCTCTTTACCGTAAACAGAAGAAGGTAATAATTTATCAAAGGTGTGCACCCAATAACCGGCAGCAAAGACCTCATTTGGCTCTTCCAGTCGATTCCACCATTTATAGACAGAATCTGTACGAATAGCATAGCATTGCGTCTGGCGATAACGGAAAGCCGGATTATCTATTTTATTAATCAGAGGTAGAGTTATCGTCTTTTGAGGAACTAAAGAATATTCATTTTCTCCCCAGTAATCAACACCTAAATATTGTTCTAATAAGGTTACAATTCCATAAACGACTCCATTGTCCTTACCTGAAACTCTTAGAATGCCATCTTGAGTAGAAATAGAAAATCCATCCTCTGTCACTTCTTGGGAAGTTTCTCCACCAATAAAGATATCTCCTTTTTGTGGAATCTGTTTTATTACAATAGGCAAAGTTTTACCCGTTATCTTTTGAACGAAAGATTGAAAGAGATTAGCAGCTACCCTATTCACTTGGTTATCTTCTTCCAATATAACCTTGGCTTTCGTTTTTCCGTCTTTCATCAAAGGTATTTGGGCATATGCAAAAGACGTGCACATCCATACGCTCAAAAAGAACATTAGTGTTCTCAAAATCAGCTTTAGATTCATGTTTCTCATGTTTATTATTAATGGTGTTATATAAAGAATACAATTAAATGAACCGCAGGACTAAACTAAAGACTGTTCTTTTAATGCTTATTAAGAAATTAGAAGGCTGTATCGTAAAGTCACAATCAAAGTATTAATGTTGACTTTCAGTACAGCCTTCAGATTCAATTGGAGTCATAGAATAACCTACCCCAACTCATTTTTATCTTCTTATGAAAAAGAAATACTCTTTTGTTACACTGGAATAAGCCCCTTAATTAACTGTGTATAAAAATAGAAACCAGTAGGATAAGTACCAAATGAGCTAACACTTGTTGGGAACATAATCTTTATATAGCGTACTTCTGCAGGATAGTTCAATACAAAGAAATGAAAACCTGCTGAATTGAATGTGCATTGTCCCATATTATACTTCACACTATCTTTACTAGTTGCAATAGAAGCCGACAAAGCAGAATTTCCACTGTAATAATATTTAACATATATAGTAGATATTTTTTGTAGTTTACCCATATCTATCTCCATTACATTTGTTTTAGATATAGGCCCCATCCAATATGGACTACTCGGATTAGTGACCAACTCCAGCCAATTATCCCCTCTGCTATCTACATTTTCCCATCTACGGTAATACTCCAACCTGTAAAATCTTTAATAGCATTCCCACCGAAGCAGTTCCTACAGTTACTGACATACTCTCTACTGTTTTGAAAACAAGATAGGTAGTCAAAGTCTCTCCGGTTTCTGCTCCTATTCCATCCACATCTGTAACAGTAATCGGAAGAAGATAATCTTTTCCTAATTCCACACTTGCCATCGCATCCAAAAATATCAAGACAAGCGCATCTCCAGAAGTTTTATTTCCTTTTTAATAGTTACTGTAGAGTTTTCAAAAGCAGCATTAGGCATAAGTATATAATTAGTACCGCTTATATCATTATAGGTATCTACTAAATCCTTATCTATCTTCAATGAAACATTGATATCTCTATCATCAGCCGCCCACGAAGAAGTTAGTATATTATCTAATTGCAATCGGTCAATTAGATTAGTAAACCTACCACCTTCATACTCTAAATTAAGAGTTGGAATAGTTTCTATTGTTACAAAATTCGCATTGTAAACAGAACTAAAAGTCAAGTAAATTCTACTACTTTCACTAGCCGATACTTTCGAACTTGAGATTGAAGTAACTGCAATGGGAAGTATAAAATTCTCCGCACCATTCTGAAACTCTTTCATATCAGTATAATGTACCTTTAAAGTATCAGCCGATATATACTCACCTTTTTTAATGGTTAAAGTTGCATTTTCCAACTTTGCACTTTTCAATAGAGTATAATTTGTGCCATGAGCCTGATTATAATCATCTACCAAAGAGGGGGCAATTTCTACATGAATAGTCAACTCTTCTGGAGCTGGTTTGGTACATCTCGCTGGATTTATGACTAAATCCGGCACTATTCCAACCACAAATGTTCCATTTCCCTTATATGACAAGAAGTTGTCCGTTTTCGACGGGGGATAAATATAAATATAATTTATATCATACGGATCTACCAAACCTTCCTCATCGCAAGCAGTCAGCAACGGCAAATATATAGCCGCTAATACACCCATCAATAAATATTTAAACAGTGTTTTCATAAAATTCCAAATTAATTATTGAGCAAACAAATAAGATTTCCAAGTGACTTTGGTACGATTAGCATTCTCCGGATACATGTTTCCAACCTCTATATCATGTCCATTACCTGTCACATCATGTAATATTGTAGCACCATCACCTTCATTCATTGGATAATAGAGAAGTAAATCTTTATTCGTATATTCCACTTCTGCATACATATTTTTTCGAATTTGATTGGCAGAACGAGTAACCTTCCATAAACGAACCTGACAAAGTTCACAATCATCATAGAAATAAGACCGCCCAGAAGAAATCATGTGAAATCGATTGATTAGCATAGGAGTTCCTACAGATGTCATCAATGTAGCGATTAATGCTCCATTTTGATAGAGTAAAGAAGTACCTGTAGTTGCATCATATGTCACAGCAAAATGATACCACTCATTTGGTTCCAGCCCCTTTCCTGTAACAGGGTCTCCTGAATCAAATTGAGTTCCCATTGTTTTAACCTGTAAAAAATTAAACATATAGTGACCAGAGCCGTAAAGTTCATCTCCAAAGCGGACATATAATTCTGTACCACCGCTACCGGAATAGAAAATAGCTTGATTATTTTTCGTATATCCTCCACCGCGGCTATTTGAAACCTTACTCCACCATTCCAATGTGTAATTAGATAAACTAATATTCCAATCCTCATCCTGTGGCTCCGCTTTCATTCCATTATACCATGAAAATTTCGGGACTAACTGCCGTAATGGTTTCACTAGTACCAACATAAAACCCGAAGAATCTTCAGCTTTATCTAGTCCGCCATCTACACTTTTAATGCCGATAGGGACAGCATATTGTGAACCTCCCGTTTCAAATTCCTCAATATCAATATTGACAGGCTCGGCACTCACTTCACCAGCTTTGATAGTTACAGTCTTCAAAAAAGTAACATATTCTGCTTTCGGCATTTTATAATTCGTCTCATTCTTCTTGTTGTAATTTTCCAGCAATCCTTCGTCCATAAACAATTCTGCTTTTATATCTTGTTTTGCAGCCTTTGCCAATCGGATGGTTACTGATGTACGAGTAACATCCTCTTGTATAGTCAGTTCCTTGGTTTTTGCCGTAGAAGCTTCGTTAATATAGACCAAATTCCCGATAACATCATTTTCGGCATTCTCACACGCTGTCTGTATAAAAGACAACATGCCCAGTACCATTATTTTGAATAAAGATTTTCTACACATAATAATATACCTTTCGTTTATTTATTGATAGGGGGATTCTGTGCTGCAATAGCTGCACGTACTGTTGGATAATCAGGGTTTCCCGCATAATCATATTCAATATGATAAGCTCCCATCCCCGCATGTTCTATTCCACACGAAGGATGATAATTTTGATGTTGCGAAAAATATGGTTTATCTTTCGCTCTTTCGAAAGTAGCTGTAACTATTGACTTCCTCATTACCTCTTCGAATATATCTGGATGAAAACTGCTGACTCCTCCGGAAGTTGTGAAAAAATTGTCCAGTCCTGGAAGTCCCAGTTCATAGGTTTGCCAAACAATATAGTCCAGGCTCAATACCACATCATCTGCAAGAACGCTATAAAAGCTAAGCCACGACTTGTCTCCCGGAATGTCAGCAACAAGCATCCTCCCCATCTTATCAAGTTCTTCACGGAGAGTTCTCATGAATGTATTAACTCTCTCCGGATGTTCGTAAGACATTAGTGTTCCTACGTCTTCAATATCATAATCTACTCCGTCCACATTATATTTATTACATGAATCAACGATAGCTAACGCATATTTTTTTGCAGCCTCTAAATAAGTGTTTTCATCATTAGGATCAATCCCCCAAAATTTGTTTGTATCTTCTCCCGGAGGAGTTAATCCCGTACCTATATCTCCCATGCGCCAGCAAAAAACAGCTTTTGAACCTTTTGCCTGAAAGTCTTTCAGATCAGCTTTCTGTTCGTTCGTCAGATTCCCCTTTATTCCCCAAAGAGAAACAAAATCTATACTATCCGGAAGCCCGCATAAAGCATACTGCATAGAAGAACCTCCTTTTCCTGTCCAGTTTCCAAACCATCCGAACATAATTTTATGCGGAGAATTAAAATAATCCTTCAAATTATTCTTATATCCTGGTGTCACAGGTTCAAAATAATCTTTAGCATCAATTTCAGTCCAATCTTCACAAGCCGAGATTAAAAATCCCTGCAAAAAGAACAAACTGACACCTAGCCCATATATCCAATTCTTTAGTCTATTTGCTTTCATAAAAGTTATTTTTAAAGTTACATTAATTCTTTTTAGCCCACCAAAGATCTGTCACTGAAGTATCTGCGCCACCCAACATAGAGACTGCTGCGCGCACATTGACATTATTGGTATTATACTCTGATTGCGGAAAGGCAAACGGCGCATACCGCGCTTTATTGTCACACCATCCGTATTCAGATTATTGACAACAGGAAAGAGCCTCGGATAACCTGTACGACGAATATCAGCCCATGTTTCCCAACCATTTGGAAAGTTAGCAATCCACTTCTGAACAAGAATACGTTCCAGGTTCACTTCTGGACTTGCAGAGTCATCATACTTAGGACATATAGCAGTCATCGCCGACTTATTATAACTAGATTCTGTAGGATCGACATAATCAGCAGGCTTACTCATACTTTCCAGATAATTGCCTAACGTTGCTTTACGTTCTTCCATGGATACCCGTACGCCTTGTTCATAAAGAGACTTGGCTGTGCCATCCATATTCCATCCTTTCAATGCACCTTCGGCACGCAGAAAGTAGGCTTCAGAAGCAGACATAATCAATAGTTTGTCATTTTCTCCTATACGTACGTTAGAATATCTGGTATATCCCGCTTGTGATGCAGCACTCTGATAAATACCATTACGTACTCCCACTTTTCCTCCACCCGCTAGTTGTGAATCAGTTACATAAAGATTTAAACGAGGATCATCATATCCACTCAGATAAGAAGTGATATTAGCACTTGCACGCAATTCTCCTCCATTCCAAGTATATGCTGCCCGGTAGTATGGATTCATGCCATCATTAAAACTGCTATATGCAGCGTCACCGGAAGCAAGCATGACACCAATCACATCCGAGACAGCCTCTTCCGCTTTCTTTCTGGCAAGTTCAGAAGCCACATTAGAAATACGTATAGCCATGCGTAATTTCAATGTATTGGCAAATTTCACCCATTTGGTGAAATCTCCATCAAACACCAGATCATATTCCGCTAGAGAAGACATATCCTCTCCTCCTTGAATAGACGTTTTGAAAGCCGCAATAGCATTATCAAAATCCTCAAACATACTATTATATAATTTATCCATCGGGTCGTAAGTGACAGTAAATGCAGAACCTGTGATTTCTGAATAAGGAATGGGACCATAACAATCGCTGATTCTCAAAGAAGCGGCTACACGTAATATTTGTGCCCATTGATAAGCTAAGCCTTTTCCTCCCGAGAAATTTCTGATCTGGAAAAATCCAGTATAAACTTGTGGCATTGTAAGGTCAAACATCTCTCCATACCATCCAATGCGCGGATTATAAGTATAATAATTACCTTCATTACTCCATGTGGCAATATTAGATATTTCTCCACCCAATTCAGAACCGATCATTTGGTCCAAATGTTGAGAATTGTTCTGATGTCCCTGCGCCAAAGCCGGAATCATACTTCGGATTAATGAACCTGTATTGGCATTATCTCCAAGCATTTCCTCCGGAGTTGGTCCGAAAGGATTCGTATTATATTCTTCAAATTTGCCTGTACACCCAATCACTGACGAAATTATCAAGACATATGCTGATAGTTTTGTGCACTTTTTTATTATATTGTTCTTGTTCATAATTTATTTAGAATGAAAGTTTAAAATTAAAGCCTAAACTCCTCAAACTGGGCTGTTGGAAATAATCTACACCTTGATAGAAGTTACTGGTAACAGAAGAAGTACTTTCCGGATCGAATGGAGCTTTACAATAAATCATCCACAAATTTTTTCCCGTCAAGCCAAGCGTCATATTCAATTTATTCCTAAACCATTTACTGGGTAATTGGTAACTTAGACTCAATTCTGAAAGACGAACGTTTGTACCACTATAAGTATAATAAGTACCGATTGCAGTAGACACCTTACTATAATAATTTTCCGCATCCACCTGTCCATCTCCTACCCAGACTCCCCATTCTGCCGTGCGACAGCACTTGACTTAGAGACACCATATCTGTCCAACATAGCCTGTGTATCAGAAACAACAAGTCCGCCTACGCGAGCAGTAAAAGCAAATCCCAGATTTATTCCGTTCCAGGCAATATTTCCATTCCATCCCAAATGATACTTGGGAAGTACCGAACCTATTTTACGATACTCCGTATTCTCAATAGTAACACTTCCATCCGAAGGGTCTCTCCAAATATACCCATTGGGGGACTGACGTAATCGCTGATTGATATAAATATCACCCATTGTTCCCCCTTCGTACAATCGCAAAGTCGGTCCACCGCCAATTCCCAGTGTTCCCTTTGAATAATAGTCCATCTGAATAACTTCACCGGTATCCGGATTGATCGCACCGTTAGCAAGACTTACAATCTCATTCTGATTGATAGTATAAGTTAAGTTTGTAGAAACCTTCACTTTGTTGAATGTATCCGAGTAACCTAGTGATAATTCAATTCCCTGGTTCTGAATATTCCCTGTCTGCACGATATTCTTCTTATATCCGGAAGAGGCAGATGCATCTACATAAAATGTTTGATTGAATGTGTTAGAACGATATAATGTCACATCCAAATTAATTCGATTCTTTAGAAACTTGGCATTCATACCAAATTCCCATGATTTCGTGTTTTCAGGTTTTAAGTCAGTATTGTAGTGATTGGCCGGATACTCATAAGTATCGGTTTGGTCATTATATGAATATTGCATCTGTGTCAAGTAACGGCTTGGAGAAGAAGCAACTTCCGCCCACGATCCACGTACTTTCAAATATGAAACGGCCTCCGGCAATTTAAATGATTCGCTAATAAGCCACGATAAACCTGCTGAGGGGTAAAAATAAGAACCTTTACTTGTGAATGCTAATTGTGAAGCCCAATCGTTACGTCCGGTCAGCGTCAAATACAGTTGATGATTCCAACCTAGTTCGGTGTTGACAAAAATACTTTGTACCTGATCATGCCATTTACTTTCACCACGTTTGGAAGTATTTATATTGATATTACCCAAATGAAACTTATTGGTTACTTGTGACAGGCCACCTTTCAAATACATGGCATCTTCTTGTGTATCATTAATAGAAGTACCAATATTCGCATTCAATGACAGCTTGTCATTTAGGAATGTTTTATTAATGCTTGCCATTACATCTGCATATACAAAACGATCATTTTGTTTGGTATGTCCATAGAAACCTTTTGTACTACCTTCTGTAAAAGTAGCTCTGGTACTGGCATTATATTCTTCGAAAGCATCCTGGTCGGAGTTATCTACCCGTACGCGTCCAATTATATTTATCCATTCTGCAATATCCCATTTTAAGCTAACATTAAACATATAGCGCCGTTTGGAAAGCCGATTCTGCATCCGATTCATAATCCAGTAAGGATTCTGCATATCCAAGTCGGTACCGAATATACTTTCCGGCCAATATTGGATCATAATATTACGAGCCTCACTATAACGCTCATACATCTGTACTTCTTGAAAATTTTCACCTCTAGGGAATAGATAAAGAGAAACCAACGGATTGAAATATTGTCCGCTACCGACCATATTCTTATTATTTTGAATAATATATTGTGCACCCAAATCAAGAGTCAACTTATCATTACAGAACTTACTGGTATTTCTAATAGAAAAGTTATAACGGTTATATGCATTGTTGGGTAGAATACCTGTAGCATTAGTTGTAGAAATAGAAGCATAAGTTTGATTCTGCTCGGTACCAGTGGTCATAGTGAACCCATTCATTTCATTAACCCCTGTATTGAAGAAATCAGCAGGATCATAATTTGTAGAAGACTCAATAATCTTCCCCAACTCATAGATTCACCTTCTCTGTTACCATAAACATATTGGAAATCCGGCATCATCAATGGAGACGAGAAACTAGTATTATTACTATAAGTAATCTTAACCTTCCCCGATACTCCTTTCTTTGTTGTAATCAGAATAACACCATTAGAAGCTTCCGAGCCATAAAGAGCAGCAGCCGACGGTCCCGTTAAAATTGTCATACTTTCAATATCTTCCGGATTAATATCAGCTACACTATTTGTTCCAGGCTGCTTGTTCATTGTTCCTCCCCCGCTGTACCCCGAGTTTATATTAAACATGGGTATGCCATCAATCACATAGAGAGCATTGTCGTCCTTTTCCAACGATTTTGTACCACGCATTACCACACGTGCCGCTGCTCCTGCACCTGCCGAAGAAGCATTGATAGTAACACCTGCAACTTTACCAGATAAGGCATTTATAAAATTTGCATCTCTCACAGTGGTCAACTCATCACCTTTCACTTGCTGGACGTTGTAGCTTAAAGCCTTTTGCTCACGCTTGATACCCAATGCCGTAACAACCACTTCATCCAATGCTTGGGTGTCTTCTCCCATTACAATTTTCAAGGGTTGCGCATTAGCTAGCGTGATTGCTTGGGAGAAATGTACCTTATCAGAATATATATTCTAAATAAATATGATTTTATCCGTTCCAATTCATACTAACTTATTTTATACTCTAAAGTCCATTATATATCAAAATAATCTTTTTGCTTATGTTTTTGTGATCTTATTGATACTTCACAAATTGTTTTGTTGATTTACATGGAAAAATAAGAGTTGTACATACAATTTGCATGCATTATCTTAGCTTATAGATTGAAGTTGGTCAATAATTGAGCATTTCTAATTCTTTCTTCCTTCTCGAAGTAAGCTAAATAGTTTTCTGTAACAGCTAAATTAGAATGTCCCAAGCTTTCAGAGATATAAGATGTTTTAGCACCGGCACGTTTTAACACAGTGGCAAACGAATGGCGTGCTGTATAAGTTGTCAGTTGAGCAATACCTATATTTTCAGCTATTTTCCTAAGTCTTCGATTACATTTAGTAACAATACGTCGTGCCAACCTGATTCTTTCAAATGCATCTTCATTCCCTTTGGCATATTTAAAAATATATGTCGGGCTCAACTGTGGATTACCCCATTTATGAATGATATTCCACATTTCTGGAGTTATGGTAGCACGTATTTCTTTACTATGTTTAGTTGTCCTAGATGTTTTAGAACGCACAAAACATATTTCTCCATCTACAATATTTGAATACCGAAGGAATAGTAAATCCATAAAATTAATTCCATTACATAAATAAGAAAATACCCATAAGTCACGGAACTCTTCTATATCTTTTGCTCCATCTTGATAAGACATGATTTTCTTTATTTCCGGAAGGGTAAGTGCTAATTTGCGTCCGCATCCTTCAGGAATCTCATATCTGTCTTTCCCGAAAGGAAAGGATGATTCTTTTAAAAGTCCATCGCGTACTGCACGGTTTAATATACATTTCAAAGCTCGAAAATAAATACTAATACTTGAATAACTCTTGCCTTCCAAAAGCCAATAACGCTCGCAGCGCTTGAGCCAATCAACTGTTACCCTTTCCAACGGAATGTATGTTCCGCCAAAATTCTCTAAACTTTTAAGGCACTTTGATAGTTTAAGTAAGTACTTGCTTGCTCATTATCTTTTAACTCTTTCATTTTTAGATTAAAAGCACTATGCAAATTTATATCTTTCATCTGTCTTCCTAGCCTTATATTCAAAGCTTCTATGCTAAATTCCCCTTTCTGAATCAGTTCGTTAACTTGTTGTTTAACTGTGGAAAACTACATTCAATATCTGCTCGTATTTCGGTTAATAGCCTGCTTTTTGCTTTAAGTAATCTTTCCCATTCTTCTTTTGAAAGTTCCTTTCCGGTCGAGTAATATTTTTGTTTTCTCCTGAACACTACTTGAACCTTTAACAGGAAACAATCCACTCTTTTGGCTCTTCTAGCATCTAATATGGTTAACACAGAAACTCCATCTCTTGAATATTTGAACATAAAATGAATGTTTATATCTTATACATTAATTTAAGTATATAGAAATTGTATGCAAAATGTATGCAAAGGTAATAAATCAGTTCGATTATAATGAATGCATAATTTTCTATTTATCAAATATTTATGTGTCATTCTTTATTAGTTATTTGAATTCTCATTTTTAAAAAAGTCTTATCTTCGTTTAGTAAGGTTACAATATAAAATGTACTACTATTGAATAAGCGCTTATTGAAAAAATGTTTTAAGTGTAACCTTTAAATTTAGTGAGTATGAGAGACAGAGATACATGAAACCTTCGTGTAAGAAGCGATAATACTTTATCGCTTATTGATTTTTACCTAAAACTATTTCTAATTAATAAGAATAAGATGAAAGAAATTATAAAACACAAGTTTCCATACTTGTTATTCTTCCTTTTGTTGTTTTCGTGTTTTGCTTCAGTTTATGGGCAAGAACGGACGATCACTCTTAATCTATCAAAGTACTCCTTAAACACTGCATTGAAAGAAATTGAGAAGCAAACTTCAATGTCAGTAGTATATAACACAAATGATGTCGATATTAATCGCATTATATCTATTAAAGTATCAAAAGAGTCTTTGAATAATGTAATGAATCAATTATTCAAAGGTGTCAATACCAGTTTTTCAATAGTTGATAACCATATTGTACTTTCTGCTAAAATGATAAAGTAGACCAACAGAAAAAACACCGATTGCCGCAAGCGGTACTGTAACAGATGCAAAAGGTGAACCGTTGATCGGAGTTAGTGTTTTAGTGAAGGGAACTTCAAATGGTACTATTACTGATATGGATGGAAATTTCAAAATACAAGCTGCTAAAGGAGATGTACTTGAAGTTTCTTATATCGGTTATGCCTCCCAAGCAATCACGCTAGCTAATGCGCAACCTCTGAAAATTGTAATGGGCGAAGATACTCAAACGCTGGATGAAGTGGTTGTTACGGCATTGGGTATCAAGCGTTCAGAGAAAGCATTAAGTTATAATGTACAACAAGTAAAGGTGATGAACTGACTACTGTGAAAGATGCCAACTTTATGAATAGCTTGAATGGTAAAGTTGCCGGTGTAAACATTCAGCGTAGTGCATCCGTGTAGGTGGTGGTACTCGTGTTGTGATGCGTGGTAACAAATCCATCGAAGGTCAGAACAATGTATTATATGTAGTAGATGGTGTTCCTATCGGAAATAAAGCCGATCGCTCCGGAGATGGTACAGGTTTTGGTGGAGCAACTTCCGGAGAAGGTATAGCCAACTTCAATCCGGACGATATAGAAAGCCTATCAGTATTGACAGGACCGTCGGCTGCTGCATTGTATGGTGCTAATGCCGCTAATGGTGTTATCTTGATTAATACTAAGAAAGGTGCAGAAGGTACAATGCGTTTGAATGTATCCTCTTCTGTCGAGTTCGCCAATCCGTTTGTAATGCCGGAATTCCAGAATACCTACGGAAATGTTTCGGGCGATTACTTCTCTTGGGGAAATAAAATGGAACATCCGTCTTCATGGGAACCCAGAGATTTCTTCAATACAGGAGCTACATTTAATAATTCATTCAACCTTTCAATGGGAACAGCGAAGAACCAGACATACATTTCTGCTTCTGCTGTTAACTCTACAGGTATGGTTGAGAATAACAAATACCATCGTTATAACGTAACATTCCGCAATACAGCCAAGTTCCTGAATGACAAATTGACTTTAGATGTATCTGCCAGCTATATTCGCGAATTCTACAACAATATGGTATCTTTCGGTACATATTTCAACCCTATCGTAGGAGCTTATCTATATCCGCGAGGAATGAACTTTGAAAGTGAAAAGTATTTCGAACGTTACAATAACGAACTGGGATATAATGCACAGAACTGGCAACCGGGTGGTATGGGTATGGATGTACAAAACCCGTATTGGATTGCCTATCGTAACCTGCCCCTGAAGCAAAGACCGTTATATGTTATATGGAAGTCTGAAATATGACATCACAGACTATCTGAACGTTGCCGGTCGTCTCCGCATGGACAACACATACTCCGAATCGGAAGACAAACGCTACGCATCCACTATCAGCACTTTTGCCGGAGAAAATGGTCGCTATAAGTACTCAAATGAGTTCTACAAACAAAAATACGCCGATATTATGGTAAACTTCGACAAGCAATTTGCCCAAATTTATCATGCTACAGTAAATGCCGGTGTATCTTTCGAAGAATACGATACAAAAGGTCATGGATATGGCGGTGACTTATTACTGGTACCCAATAAGTTTACCTATGGAAATGTAAACTCATCCGTAGCCAATGTTTTCGAAACAGGTGGTGATTCACGCACACAAAACTTCGCAGCTTTCGCTTCTGCAGAATTGTCATGGAACTCAGCCTTATATCTGACATTGACCGGTCGTGCGGATAAACCGTCACAATTGGTGAATAGCAAAGAAGAGTGGATTTTCTATCCGTCGGTAGGTCTGTCTGCTATCGTTACCGAGCTTTTGCCAAACAGCCTTCGTGAAAGTATCCAACCTGTATTAGGCTATCTCAAAATCAGAGGTTCTTATACCGAAGTAGGTTCTCCGATTCCATTCACAGGCTTAACACCGGGAACTATCACCCATAAATTTGAAGATGGAACTGTAGCTCCTTTCGAATATTATCCTTTGAATGACCTGAAAGCAGAACGTACCCGTTCATACGAACTAGGTGTCGACTCCAGATGGTTCAACAATACCATTACTTTAGGAGTGACAATATACCAGTCTAACACCTACAACCAGTTATTGAAAGCCGATATGCCGGGAACCAGCGGATATAAATATATGTATGTTCAAGCCGGTAACGTACAGAATAGAGGTATCGAATTGACATTAGGTTACGACCAGACATTCGGTGACTTTAACTACAATACGACTTTCACCGCTACTTCCAATAAAAATAAGATTAAGAAACTGGCTTCCAATGTGAAGAATCCTGTCAGTGGCGAATTGATGGATTTAAGTGATATCAAACTAGGTCGTTTCCGTCTTCGTGAAGGTGGCGAGGTAGGTGCTTTGTATGCTGATCGTCGAGTAGAGAAAAACGAAGAAGGATACATTCCCTACAATCCCGGACAAACAATAGCCACAGAAAATACCACACCGTTTAAGATCGGTTCAGTCAATCCAAAATGGAATCTGGGTTGGAGACATGGTTTCAGTTACAAAGGAATTAATGCCAATGTCATGTTTACCGCAAGAATCGGTGGCAACGTTATTTCTAAAACCCAAGCTACACTGGACCGCTTTGGCGTATCAAAAGCATCCGCTGATGCCCGCGATGCAGGTTATGTAATGTTGGGTAATATCAAGATGCAACCAGAAGATTATTATGGAACCATCTACGATTTGGATTCATATTATGTGTACTCTGCCACGAACATTCGTCTACAAGAAGCCAGCATCGGCTATACCCTACCCAACAAATGGTTTGGCAATGTCGTAAAGAACGTAAACGTTTCAGTATATGGAACTAATTTATGGATGATCTACAATAAAGCTCCTTATGATCCTGAATTAACAGCTTCAACAGGTACATTCGGTCAAGGTTATGACTACTTTATGTTGCCTAGTAGCCGTACTTACGGGTTTAGTTTGAAATTTGGATTCTAATTATTGATAATTGAAATTATGAAAATTAAGAAATACTTATTATTAATCTTCTCGCTAAGTTTATTAACCTCTTGTGAAGATTACATGGATATAAATAAAAGTACCACCGGTGTGACGGACGAAGATCTGGAAGCAGGCGGATTGATCTATGGTACCCAACTAATGGATATGCAGCAGCGTGTTATTCCTATCGGTTCGCCGAGTAAGACTACCGGACCGGGTAACGACCTTGCAGTAACGGATATCATGTCTTCCGGAAATTACATCGGTTATTTTGGAATGAATAATAACTGGAAGTTTGGCACAGAGGCTACTTGGGACTTTGCCGATAATCGAATGAACTATGCATACGAACAGCTTTATATGAAAGTATATCAGCCTTGGGTGCAAATATTTCAAAAGATTGGAACTAGCGAAGAGCACGAGAAACAAGAAATTATGGCTATATTCAATGTCGTAAAGGCTGTCGGCTGGTTAAGAGCTACTGACTGCTTCGGTCCTATCGTTTACTCCAACGCAGGCAATGGCGACATCGCTCCGGCATTGGATAAACAAGAGGATGTATATAAAGCTATGCTAAAAGATTTGGAGACTTGTGCAGATATCCTGAACAAGGCGACTTCTAAGATCATGCCGAAATACGATTTAATTTACGATGGAGATCCCGCAAAATGGACAAAACTAGCCAATTCATTAATGTTAAGAATGGCAGTTCGCGTTCACTTTGTCAACAAGGACTTATCAATAGAATATATTGAAAAAGCGTTGAATCCAAAGAACGGGGGCGTAATTGAAAGCAAAGCCGATGAAGCTAAAATCGGTAACACAAGCAAATATCCATTGCTTAATTCGTTAATCGCAACAATTGATTACAAAGAAAACCGTATGGGTGCCACGGCATGGTCTTATCTGACAGGTTATAACGACCCGCGTCTGGAAATGTACTATACACAGGGTACATATAACAAAACAGATGGATACTATTGCATTGCTCCAGGTAACACCCAGGGACAAGGAACAAAAGAGAATAGTGCAGAGTTCGCGTCTTGTCCGAAAGTAGAGAATGCAGATCCATTATATTGGTTCAGAGCTTCAGAAACATACTTCTTAAAAGCAGAAGCTGTATTGTACGAATTAACAACAGGAGATGTGAAAAGCTTGTACGAAGCAGGTGTAAAAATGTCTATGGACGAATGGGGTATTACAGATGCCGTTGCCACTAACTATTTAAACAAGAGTAATGTAAAACCAGCGATACTGACAACGAACAATTATCACTATGCCGGTTATTATTCCTACAGTTTTGACATCACCACTGGAAATGTTTCTCCTAAGTGGGATGATACAGCTTCTGAAGAAGGCAAACTACAGCAAATTATCACACAAAAATATCTGGCTCTTTATCCCAATGGAGTAGAAGCTTGGACAGAGTATCGCAGAACAGGTTTTCCTTATCTGGCAGATCTCTTCGACGACAATTTGCCAAATAAGATCAGTGCAGATGCAAAAGCCAGAACTCCCGAACGCTTCAGCTTCTCCACAAAGGAATATGATGGTAACCCTAATATGTCATCCATCTCTACTTTGTTGAACGGTCCGGATAAGGGTGGCACTAAGCTTTGGTGGGTACGTCCTGACAGACCAGTCCAGAATTAAATAAGCAATCAATTGTTTTAATAATCAATAAACAATAATTTATATTATGAAATTACGTAATTATTTATACATTGGTATCGCGGCTCTAGGCTTTGCAGCATGTTCCGACTGGACAGAAACGGAACGTGAGATGTTCCCAGAGCAAGAGGAGATAACACGTTATATACCCTTTATTGATGCTCAAAGTGAAGAAGATTTGATGCCTTCACAGCGTGAATATTACCGACAACTCAGAGAATATCGTAAAACTCCTCATGTGAAAGGATTCGGATGGTATGGCAACTGGACCGGTAAGGGTTCAAATGCTCAAAACTATCTAAAAATGTTACCCGACAGCGTAGACTTTGTTTCGTTGTGGGGAATAAGAGGCAGCCTTTCGGCAGAGCAAAAGCTGATTTGAAATTCTTTCAAGATGTGAAAGGCGGAAAAGCACTACTTTGCTGGATTGTACAGGATATCGGCTCCGGCATTACTCCGATAGGAAAAGATATGCATCAATATTGGGTAGATGAACTAGGCGGCGGAGATGAAGTAAAAGGAAGTATTGCATATGCAAATGCTATCTGCGACACCATTGAGAAATATAACATAGACGGGTTTGATATTGACTATGAACCGGGATATGGGCATTCGGGAACAATAGCAACCAGTCAGGTAATCAGCCCCAGCGGTAATAAAAAGATGCAAGCCTTTATTGAAACGCTGAGTGCCCGTTTGCGTCCCGCAGGAAGAATGCTCGTAATGGATGGTGAACCAGACCTTTTATCTACTGAAACCTCTAAAATGATAGACCAGTATATTTATCAGGCCTATTGGGAGCGTAGTAAGAGCGCTGTTATTTCAAAAAACAATCCATATCTAGATGATTGGGAGCGTAAAACCATTATCACTGTGGAATTTGAGCAATGTTGGAGATGTGGTGGCATTCATCCTGATAATAAGTCAACAAAGTGGAGCGCTAATCAAACGTATACCCCAACAATAGAGGAATTTAAAGGGAAAAAAGGTGCTCAAATCTTTGATTATGCAACAATGGACTTACCTAGCGGTAAACGAATCGGCGGCATAGGTACTTACCACATGGAATACGACTTTGCCAACGAACCCTCATACAAGTGGCTTAGAACCGCCCTTTATTATGGGAACCAGGTATATCCGGGTAAATTTGAATAAACCTTTTAAATAGAAAAAAAAAAAAAAAATAGTTATGACTCTGTTCGGTACGTTGCTTCTAGCAGGCTGCCAGAACGAATTGTATACAGATCCCCAAAAGGACTACGGAAGCGACCAAGGTGCATATATTGCCGCTAAAGGCCCCATCCAGATTTTCGTGGAAGAGGGAAAGGAATATTTCATCAAGGACATAAAAGTCGGCTTAACGGTGAAAGAAGATAAATCATACGACATACCTTTAATCGCCGGTGATCAAGCACAGCTCGACGAATATAACAGGAAAAATAACACATCCTATCTGATGTTACCATCCGAAATGTACGAAATGCCGGCTGCCATGACTTTTAAACCTAATTTAGCCATGCAGTCCATTCCGGTTTCATTGAAGGATTTAAAATTTCTATGAAAGGAGATTATGCATTGCCTATCCGTTTATCCAAGGGAAGCATCGCTCCTATTCCGGGTGAAGAAGAGGCGCTGATTATTCTGGAAAAACGTACACGTACCAAAGCACTTCTTATGAATAACTATGGAAGTGAAAGCGACCAGATGTTCCCGCAAGACTTTAAAGTCAAGCAGTGGACTATGGAAGTAATGGTCAGACGTTCCGCATACAACGCTCCTAACAGATCTATCGGTGGAACAAACAATGCCCCTAACTCAAGTCCGCTTGATGAGATTTTCACTCGTTTTGGAGACGTGACGATTGACAATAACCAGTTACAAATAAAAACGGGCGGTGCACAAATCGACATACCGAAGAATAAATTTGCAGCCCAACCCAACGAATGGTATATGCTTGCATTTGTTTATGACGGCAAAGCCACTTTAGTATATATGAATGGAGATTTGGTGGCGGAAAGCGAGATCAGAGATGGAGAATATGGTCTCACCGGCTTCTGGATAGGCGGTAGTAATGAATATGTTCGTGAAGTCCGCTTCTGGGATATCGCCCGCACAGCACAGCAAATCAAGGCATACACTTGGAAGATGGTAAATCCGGACGAAAAAGGATTGCTGCTTTACTATCCTTGCAATGGACAAAAACGTGATCATGAGACAGGTGCAATCACCAATGATGAAAACAAGGTATGGAACTGGGCTACTTACTATAATGGAGACAAGAGTAAGCTAGATCTTCCTTTTCCAACAAGTGGAAAATTCGATGATAATGATGGCAAAATGTTCGTATTCCTGCCGAATAATAGAATAATAAGACCAAGATAGAAAACTAGAATCTTAAAGCACATCGTTCAATCCATAACAGAAAGAACGATGTGCTTATCTTTTTTTCAGGAAGCCATATACCTCTTATTAGTCACATATACAAAACAAAGGCATACCAACTAACCGGCATGCCTTCTATCTCAAACATTCTTTTCCTCTATAAATATCTCTATTTTATCTCTTCTTTATCAACCGGATCACACGTCCGTTTTTCTTATAATCAAAATGATTAGTATGCATCAAAACATTAAGAATCTCATCCGGAGTGCTATCAGTTGAGAACTCACCTGTGAATCGTTCCGCCTTCAAAGTATCATCTTCATAAACAAATTTAATATCATACAATTTTTCCATCACATTGGTAATCTCCAATAAAGAATGTTGCTTGAACATCAGTTTGCCGTTAATCCACAAAAGAACATCCGTAGGCTGATTATACTCAATCAGTTCAGCCTGATAAGTATCCGTATTCACGTTCAATGTCTGTCCCGGTTTCAGCAAATAACCATTTTCTTCTGTTCGTGGAGAATCCACCCGCACCAATCCTTGAAGCAAGGTAGTCACTACCCTATTCTCTTCTTCGCGTGCACGCACATTAAATTTAGTACCCAACACGCATGTCTTGATTTGCTTACTGTTTACTATAAACGGAGCATGCTTATCATGAGCCACCTCAAAATAAGCTTCGCCGGACAAGTCGACCTGACGGTCTGAACTCCAAAAAGAATTATGATAAACCAATTTAGAGGACGCATTCAGCCATACCTTACTACCATCCGGAAGTACAGTCTGCGCTCTTTGTCCCGCAACAGTCAGCACCTCATAGTCCGAAAGTTTATTGGATAACAGTCCCCAGGTAACTCCGCCTGCAAAAACAAGTCCGGCAAGAAAAGCAGCAGCCACAGTACTATAACGTCCCCAACGGAGTGATATGTCCCTCCGCCTGGCCTTCTTTTCTTTCTCCCGAACAGCCGATTTAAATTTATCTAATGATGCCTCTGTATCTACAGCATTCATCATCGCTACCCGGTCACCTACAAAAAGAGTATAATAAAGCTGTTCCAGAACTTTCCGGTTTTCCGGTGCCTCCTTACACCAAGCTTCCACCCGTCCGGCTTCCTCGTCATTACATTCACCCCGTAGATAACTCAACAAGAATATTTCATCCATGTCTATTCAATCTTTTACAATAAAAAAATACAATACCTTTGTAGTAATACAGTCGGCAGCACAAATATACTAAACTCAAAAAGAAAAAAATATTTTTCTCCTGTTTTATTTCTTTTCTCTACTTCTTTCATTATTTTTGTCTTACAAAATTATAAGAGAATGTCACAATCTCCAATATTTCTAGATATTAACAATAATAAATCTGTCATCAACGCCCTGAAAGCAGGCGAAGAAAAAGTATTTGACGCAGTTTACCGTCATTATTTTCGGCGATTATGTGCCTTCTGTTCACAGTATGTTGCCGAGCAGGAAGAGATTGAAGAGATTGTGCAGGAAACAATGATGTGGTTATGGGAAAACCGTTCCAGCCTCATGCCGGAACTGACATTGAAAACCCTTCTTTTTACGATAGTCAAGAACAAAGCCCTGAACCGTATCTCCCATTTTGAGATTAAGCGGAAAGTACATCAGGAAATAGTAGAAAAATACGAAGGCGAATTCAGTAATCCGGATTTCTATTTAGAAAATGAACTCTTGCGACTTTACGAAGAAGCGTTAAAACAACTTCCTAAAGAATACCGGGAAGCATATGAAATGAACCGTAACCAACGGTTGACTCATAAGGAAATAGCCGAAAGGCTCAAGGTTTCCCCCCAAACGGTCAATTACAGAATAGGACAGGCTTTGAAGTTACTGCGAGTAGCCTTAAAAGACTATCTGCCTCTATTCATACTTTGTTTCGGAGCTGATTTTCTGAAAAAGTTTTATTAATTCATCCAATTATTAAATAATGAGCGAACTCCTTGTTTATAAAGCCTCTGCAGGTTCAGGAAAGACATTTACTCTGGCTGTAGAATATATTAAGTTACTTATTCTTAATCCGCGTGCTTATCGGCAAATTCTGGCTGTAACTTTCACAAATAAAGCCACGGCAGAGATGAAAGAACGCATTCTCAGCCAACTTTATGGTATCCAGACGAGTGATAAGGATTCAGAAGCCTATCTCAACCGTATCAAGGAAGAGACCGGTAAAACAGAACAGGAAATACGTGAAGCAGCCGGTGTTGCCCTCAGCTATATGTTACATGACTACAGCCGTTTCCGGGTAGAGACCATCGACTCATTCTTCCAATCCGTCATGCGTAATCTGGCACGGGAACTGGAACTCAGCCCGAACCTGAATATAGAACTGAACAACACCGAAGTACTTAGTGACGCAGTAGACAGCATGATTGAAAAGTTGGGGCCTACTTCTCCCGTCCTCGCCTGGTTGTTAGACTATATCAACGAACGGATTGCCGATGATAAGCGTTGGAATGTATCGGATGAGGTCAAGAGTTTCGGACGCAATATCTTTGATGAAGGCTACATTGAAAAAGGAGAAAAACTTCGGGAGCGACTGCGCAATCCGGATACTATCAAAGAATACCGTAAACACCTGAAAGCCCTGGAGACTGAGGTTTTGGAACAAATGAAAGGCTTCTACGACCAATTCGAAGGAGAACTGGACGGACACGCATTGACTGCCGATGACCTAAAAGGTGGCTCACGAGGAATCGGCAGCTACTTCCGTAAACTCAACAATGGGGTTTTAGGTAACGATATACGTAATGCCACAGTAGAGAAATGTCTGGAAGATGCCAAGAACTGGGCAGCCAAGACTTCCCCCCGCCATGCGGATATCATTAACTTGGCAAGTTCCAGTCTCATGCAGATTTTGGAAGATGCCGAAAAGTTACGTTCAAAAAACAATCTGCTGCTGAACAGTTGCCGACTGTCCCTGCAACATCTCAACAAAGTACAACTTCTCGCCAATATTGACGAAGAAGTACGCCAGTTGAACTATGACAACAACCGGTTCCTACTGTCAGACACCAATGCGCTGCTCCACCAATTAGTGAAAGACGGTGATTCTTCTTTTGTATTCGAAAAAATAGGGACGAATATCCGCAATGTCATGATAGACGAGTTCCAGGACACCAGCCGGATGCAATGGGGTAACTTCAAACTGCTTTTACTGGAAGGATTATCCCAAGGGGCAAACAGTTTGATTGTCGGAGACGTAAAGCAATCCATTTACCGTTGGAGAAACGGTGATTGGGGAATCCTCAATGCTTTGAACGACCGTATCGAACACTTCCCTATCCGTGTCAAGACATTGGCTACCAACAGACGCAGTGAAACCAATATCATCCGGTTCAACAACCATATCTTCACGGCCGCTGCCGACTATCTGAACGGAGTCTAGAAACAGCAGCTCGGCAAAGATTGTGAAGACTTACAAAAGCCTATGCAGATGTTGTACAGGAATCTCCCCGAAGCACAGAAAGGGATATGTAAAAGTCTCTTTTCTCGAACCTGACGAAGAACACGACTATACCGAAAAGACTCTAATCAGTTTAGGGACAGAAGTAGAACACCTGCTTGCCAACGGTGTACGGTTAAATGATATAGCCATCCTTGTACGAAAGAACAAAGTATTCCCCGCATCGCCGATTATTTCGATAAAGAGCTACATTACAAAATAGTATCGGACGAAGCATTCCGCCTGAACGCTTCCCTGGCTATTTGTATGATGATGGATGCTTTGCGCTATCTCTCGGACGAAAACAATAAGATAGCCCGTGCCCAACTGGCAGTTGCCTATCAGAACGAAGTTTTACAGAAAGGGCTGGACTGGAATACCCTCCTGCTTCTTCCTTCCGAGAATTATCTCCCTGCCGCATTCCTTGAAAGGATAAAAGAACTAAGACTGATGCCGCTCTATGAGTTGTTAGAGGAGCTTTTCAGCATCTTCGAGATGAAGAATATCAAGGCCCAGGATGCTTACCTGTTTGCCTTTTTTGATGCAGTAACGGATTACCTGCAAAACAACTCTTCCGAGCTTGACGCATTCATCCGTTATTGGGACGAAACACTATGCAGCAAAACGATTCCAAGTGGAGAAATAGAAGGTATCCGTATCTTCTCCATACACAAATCCAAAGGATTGGAATTCCACACAGTGCTTCTTCCTTTCTGTGACTGGAAATTAGAGAATGAAACGAATAACCAATTAGTATGGTGTGCCCCTCAGACAGCCCCCTTCAACGCTTTGGATATTCTTCCTATCAACTACTCCACGCAGATGGCGGAATCCATATATGGAAACGACTATCTGCATGAACGCTTGCAACTTTGGGTGGATAACCTGAATTTGCTATACGTCGCTTTCACCCGGGCAGGAAAGAATCTTATCATCTGGAGCAAAAAGGCCCAAAAAGGTACAATGTCGGAACTACTGGCAAACGCACTCCCCGTTGTAGCCCTCAAAGAGGGGATTGATTGGGAAGAAGACTGTTATGAGCAAGGTAAACTTTGCCCTTCAGAAGAAGAGAAAGCAAAGACCTCTACCAATAAGCTTACTCAGAAACCGGAAAAGCTACCTGTTCAAATGGAGTCCATGCGCCATGATATTGAATTCCGCCAGTCCAACCGCTCAGCGGACTTCATACAAGGAATTGAGGAAGAAGAATCCGATGACCGTTTTATCAATCGCGGACGTATGTTGCATACCTTATTCTCCGTCATCGAAACGGCAGAAGATATTGAACCTGCCATTGACCGGCTTATATTTGAAGGAGTAATCAGAAACGAAGAAAAAGAAGAAACGGCACGTGAAGTGGTGCAGAAAGCCTTTTCATCTCCCGAAATACAAGACTGGTATTCAGGAGAATGGACACTGTTCAATGAATGTGCCATTATCTATAAGGAAAAAGGAGTATTACAAACCCGCCGTCCTGACCGTGTAATGATGAAAGGCGACCAGGTAGTTGTAGTCGATTTCAAGTTCGGTAAAGAGAATCCCAAATATAACAAGCAGGTGAAAGGATATATGCAACTGCTCACCAAAATGGGATATAAGAATATCACCGGATATTTGTGGTATGTAGATGAAGAAAAAATAGAAAAAGTATAAAGCAACCTAGAAACTGACCATATAAAAAATCAATATGCAAACATTTCTCCAACTAGTCGCTCACGATTTATATTCTAAAATAGGAAACGACCTGTCGCGCACGGTACTCGTTTTCCCGAACAAACGTGCCAATCTGTTTTTCAATGAATATCTGGCAGGAGAATCCGACCAGCCTATTTGGTCGCCCGCTGCAATGAGTATCAGCGACCTGTTTCAGAAACAGTCCGCACTGAAAACCGGTGACCCGATTCGATTGGTTTGTTAACTTTACAAAGTGTTCAAGGAAGAAACACAAAGCCAGGAAACACTGGATGATTTCTATTTTTGGGGAGAGTTGCTTATCAGCGACTTCGATGATGTAGATAAAAATATGGTGGATGCAGACAAACTATTCAGCAATCTGCAAGACTTGAAGAAGCTGATGGATGACTATGACTTCCTCGACGAAGAACAGGAAGAAGCAATTCAACAATTTTTCCAGAATTTCTCTATCGAACGCCGAACGGAACTTAAAGAGAAATTTATTTCCCTTTGGGACAAGTTAGGCTCCATCTATCACCGCTATCAGGAAAAGTTGACAGAGCTAGGCATTGCCTACGAAGGTATGCTCTACCGGAATGTCATCGAGCAGCTCGATACTGACCGGCTCAAGTATGACAAATATATATTCGTCGGTTTTAATGTACTGAATAAAGTGGAACACCAATTCTTCAAACTGCTGCAAGACGCAGATAAAGCCATGTTCTACTGGGATTATGATATATTCTATACCCGACAAATCAAGAAACATGAAGCCGGAGAATTTCTCAACCGCAATCTGAAGGATTTCCCGAACGAGCTTCCGGAAAGTTATTTCAACTCTTTCAAAACACCGAAGAAGATACGCTACATCTCCGCATCTACCGAAAATGCGCAGGCGCGCTTCCTTCCCGAATGGGTACGTACCACCTTCTCTAACAGTGAATGTGAAGAAAAAGAAAATGCCGTAGTACTCTGCAACGAAGCACTGTTGCTTCCCGTACTCCACTCTATTCCGCAAGAAGTGAAGAACGTCAATATCACCATGGGATTCCCTTTGGCGCAAACTCCCGTTTACAGCTTTATCAACGCGGCAATGGAGTTGCAGACCAATGGATATCGTACTGATACCGGGCGGTTCACTTACGAAGCAGTATCAGCTATATTGAAGCATCCCTACACCCAACAATTGTCAGAGCATGCCGATAAACTGGAAGGCGAACTGACAAAGACAAACCGCTTTTATCCGCTCCCTTCGGAACTAAAATCAGATGATTTCCTGGCCAATCTCTTCACTCCCCGCAGCGGTATTAAAAATTTATGCGACTACCTTATCGGACTAATCAAAGATATCTCCATCCTATACCGCAAAGAAGGAGAATATAACGATATTTTCAATCAACTTTACAGAGAGTCCCTGTTCCAGAGTCATCTTAAAATCAACCGTCTCTATAGCCTGATTGAGAGTGGAGAACTGAACGTTCGCACCGACACATTAAAAAGACTGATTAGCAAAGTTCTGACTGCCTCCAATATCCCTTTCCATGGTGAACCCGCCATCGGAATGCAAGTGATGGGAGTATTGGAAACACGTAACCTCGACTTCCGCAATCTCATGATGCTGTCCCTCAACGAAGGACAATTGCCAAAATCCGGTGGAGAATCTTCATTTATCCCATACAATCTCCGAAAGGCTTTCGGCATGACGACCATCGAACACAAAAATGCGGTGTACGCCTACTACTTCTACCGTCTGATACAACGGGCAGAAAACATCACCCTACTCTACAACACCTCTTCAGACGGACTGAATCGTGGAGAAGAATCCCGCTTCATGCTGCAACTATTAGTAGAAGGCCCTCATGAAATCACTCGTGAATATCTGGAAGCCGGACAATCTCCTCAAAACAACCAAGAAATACAAATCGAGAAGACACCGGAAGTACTAAGACGAATCTACCGTGCTTACGATAGTACCAACCCCAAATCTGTGATTCTTTCCCCCTCTGCCCTTAACGCATACCTCGACTGTCGGCTGAGGTTTTACTACCGGTATGTGGCAGGACTGAAAACTCCGGATGAAGTCAGTGCGGAAATTGACTCCGCCCTGTTTGGAACGATTTTCCATCTCTCTGCCCAACTGGCTTATACCGAGCTGACAGCCAACGGAAATATGATACAAAAAGAAGACTTGGAACGCTTACTCCGTGATGAGGTCAAACTGCAAAGCTATGTTGACCGGGCGTTCAAGAAAGAACTATTCAAGGTAGCTCCTGAAGAAAAACCCGAATACAATGGCGTGCAACTCATCAACTCCAAAGTCATTGTCTCTTATCTGAAACAGTTGCTGCGCAATGACCTTCAATATACTCCTTTTGAAATGATCGCCATGGAAGAGAAAGTTTCAGAAGAAATAACTATCCGCACCGGACAAGGCCCGTTCACTCTCCGTTTGGGTGGAACGATAGACCGCATGGACGCTAAGGAAGGAACTTTAAGAATCGTTGATTACAAAACCGGCGGAAGCCCCAAAACACCAGCCAATATAGAGCAGTTGTTTACCCTTCGGAAACACGCCCGAATTATATCTTCCAGACATTTCTCTATGCTGCCATTATGAGCCGGAAACAATCGCTGATGGTAGCTCCGGCCCTACTCTATATCCACCGCGCAGCATCGGAAAGTTATTCGCCCGTTATTGAAATGGGAGAACCCCGCAAGCCTAAAATGCCGGTAAATAATTTCGCTTTCTTTGAAGACGAATTCCGCGAACGCCTGCAAGCACTATTAGAAGAGATTTTCGATGAGAAAGAAGCTTTTACGCAAACGGAGGATATAAAGAAATGTTCGTACTGCGACTTTAAGGCAATCTGTAAACGATAGATTATTTTCAGAATATAATTTGGGCACGGATTACACGTATTTCACGGTTTTTCCAATTATCTTATAAACCGTGTAATTCGTGTAATCTGTGCTTGAATTATAATATATAAAGAAGTCTTAAAGCATCATCTCTCAACAGAGAAATACGTTGAAACTATTATTTTTCGAGCAACGGAATAGAAGCTAAATGTAGACCCTTCCCCTTCTTCGAAGTAAACCAAAGTTTACCGCCATTCTTGACAACAAAGTCCTGGCACAGCAACAGTCCGAGTCCCGAACCTTCCTCATTATTCGTACCGAAAGTACTGAAATGAGTATCCGTATGCAACAACTTCTTCTGATTTTCTTCATCAATACCACAACCGCTGTCTTTCACACTAACAATTGCCATACCATCTTCCTCAGCCAATGACACCACAACTTCCGTTCCTTCATTGCTGAACTTGATAGCATTACTGATCAAGTTACGGATCACCGTCTTAACCATGTCGATATCAGCGCGCACAGCCACACTCGTCACAGGCACATCCTGTACAATCTTGATATTCTTCAAGCTGGCCACCATCGTGAAGATTTCACTTACCCCCTCTACGACCTCCGCCATATTAATATCCTGATAAACCACCTTCAACTTGCCAATCTGGCTCTTCGTCCATTTCAGCAAATTATCAAGCAATGAGAACACATCTTCAGTCGTCTGATTCGCCATCGTCAGCATTTCATACATCTCGTCACCGATAGTATCACTCGGCAAATTCAGAATCAGCATATTCAGCACCATCTTGATAGAGCCCATCGGTGAGCGCAAGTCATGTGCAATCACAGAATAGAGTTTGTCACGTCCCATGATTGTCTTACGCAACTCTTCCGTCTGCGCCACGATGATTCGTTTTGCCGCAACCAAAGAAATCTGATGCGTCACACGGATAATCAGTTCCTCCTTGTTGAACGGCTTCGATATAAAGTCATTTCCACCTACCTGAAATCCTTTCACGATATCCGCGGTGCTATTTAGTGCCGTCAGGAAAATAATCGGAATTTCAGCCATTTCCGGATCTGCCTTCATCTGCTGTGCCACTTCAAATCCACTGATATCGGGCATCATGACGTCCAGTAGTACAAGATCCGGTTTTTCCTTCTTTACCTGTTCCAATGCTTGTGTACCATTGCCGGCTGTCACAATATTGAATTTCTCATTGGTCAAAAGTACCTTCAGCAAAAGCACGTTTGAGATTACATCATCCACAATGAGCACTTTATATTCAGAAGGATTTATTTCCATATTCATAATAATTGCGTTATAATAGTTTTTTTACACATCAAACTTTTTTAAAATACTCAATCATACGCTTCAATCCATCTTCCAATTCAATAGCAGGCTCCCAATTAAGTTTCTCCTTAGCCAGCGTAATGTCCGGCTGACGTTGTTTCGGGTCATCGTCCGGCAAAGGCTTGAATACAATTTTCGAAGACGAACCGGTCAGGCTGATTATCCTTTTTGCCAGATCAAGCACCGGAAATTCATTCGGGTTCCCCAAATTCACAGGTCCGGTGAAATCATCTTCCGTATCCATCATCCGTATCATCCCTCAATCAAATCATCAATATACTGGAAACTGCGTGTCTGTTTGCCGTCACCATATATGGTAATATCTTCATTATTCAATGCTTGCAGAACAAAATTGGAAACCACACGTCCGTCATTCGGCAACATTCGCGCACCATACGTATTAAAGATACGGATAATCTTCACACACATCATTCTGACGGTTATAATCCATAAACAAGGTTTCCGCACAGCGTTTTCCCTCATCATAACAAGAACGGTAGCCCACCGGATTCACGTTTCCCCAATAACTTTCCGGTTGCGGATGAATAATGGGATCTCCGTACACTTCACTTGTTGAAGCCACCATTTTTGGCATTCAGCCTCATAATCCCAACATATTAGCCAGCCCCATCACAGATGTTTTTGCCGTGGATAGGGTCAGTGCTGATAATGAATGGGAGATGCAGGACCAAATTAGAATTGTATATCCATCCACCTCCAGCAGAATAAGGGTAAGTGACATCATGTCTTACTACCTCAAAATGATGATTATTCATTAAATGAGCAATGTTATCTTTCGATCCCGTAAAAAAATTATCGAGGCATATCACTTC
>SCPN01001520.1_pt1 | contig 72328 bp, 56 predicted proteins | sample 6106831 | NCBI WGS metagenome assembly SCPN01 (sample SAMN10720447, study PRJNA508395) | human gut metagenome | isolation source: Participant 1, 0 month
ATTGTTCATTCCGTCTGCAATAATACTATCCTGAAAGCCGAGTTTTCTGAAAGACTTTATCTTTTAACTATAATACATACGGCACTATGAAAAAGTGATTCTGATTTTTTGACAATTGTCCTTTCCGGTCTGCTTTATGCAAAGATAATAAGAGTACCGATGCGTTACTTCATTGAGATTGATGGTATCATTAAAACCGTCAGACCTATGGAGCGAGAAAGGAGGCGCGTATCGCTGACCTGAAGAAATTGTTGGCGGAGGCTACTTCCGATGAACAACGATATGGTTTTGCGGACGTCTTTCGATGAATACCGGGCTTATAATCTGGATTCGTCTTTTGTCTATGCTCAACGGAAGAGGAACTGGCGCATCGATGGATAAACTGGATTATGGATGATGCTGCCATGAATATGGCGGAAGTGATGGAACTACCGGATGTATAAAGAAGCGTTGGAACTATTGGGGCAGATTGATAAGAAAACGCTGCCCGATTATCTCTATGGTTACTATTATCACTTATCGCACTATTTACGGATTGATGGGAGATTATGCCGTTACGGAGAAAGTCAAGAAAGAGTATTATCGAATGACGGATCTGTATCGTGACTCTCTTCTGCAGTCAACGCTTCCGACTCTTTGGGACACGTATTGGTGATGGCGGATAAGTTACATTGTACATGCTCAATACGATGAAGCCATCCGTATGCTGATGGAATATTACAACAAACCTTCTTTGGATGACCATTCAAAAGCAATGCTTACTTATACTCTCTCGAGGGTTACCGGCGACAAACAAAGGACAAAGCATTACCTGGCCTTTCGGCCATTGCCGACCTGAAATCGGCAGTAAAGGAATATGTATCTTTGCGCAAACTCGCTTTCTTGTCTACGATGAAGGGATATTGACCGTGCCTACAATTACCTGAAATGCTCCTTAGAGGATGCCACTCTTTGTAATGCCCGCCTTCGTACGTTAGAAATCTCGCAAGTCTTTCCTATCATTGACAGCTTACAATTGAAAACCAAACGGCAGCAACAGGAGATGAAAGTATCATTGATTTGTATCAGTTTGCTTTTCCGTATTTTTGTTGGTTGCCATTTTCTTCGTTTACAAGCAGATGAAAAGGTTGCTGCCGCACGTCGCGAAGTGGTCGATACCAATACGTTGTTGCAAGAACTGAACGAAGAACTTCGACTCCAACTCGCAACTGAAAGAGATGAACCATACGCTTTCGGGCCAACTATATCAAGGGAGGAATATATCGGCCGATATATGGACCAATGCTCCACTTATCTCGACAAGATGGATTTATACCGTCGTTCCTAAATAAATAAAATTGCTGCCGGAAGAGTGGAAGAACTATATAAAGCCATTAAATCTTCTCAATTTCTTGACGAAGAACTGAAAGAGTTTATGCAAATTTCGACATGACTTTCCTGCAACTCTTCCCCAATTTTGTGGAAGAATTTAATGCTCACAGAACCCATGCAACCCAAACCGGGAGAACTGTTGAACACCGAACTCCGTATCTTTGCCCTTATCCGGCTGGGATTACGGACAGTACCAAGATAGCGCAATTCCTCCGTTATTCCGTGACTACTATTTATAATTACCGGACCCGTGTCCGTAACAAAGGGGAGAAAGAGATGAATTTGAGACTAAAGTAATGCAAATAGGGAAGGTGGAAGAATAAGAAAATCACTACTTTTTTAGTCTGACTTCTATTTTATAACGTTCTTATATTTAGTGGTTTATGTGAGATACTGTATAAATCACTATAACTATCTGCTCAAAGAAGCAGTATGAAATGGATACTTTTGTTTCACGGATGCAATGACACAGAGAACGAAAAAAAAAGTAACCCTAATTAACTTTAAATTAATGTACATGAAACAGAGTATGAAGTCGAAAGGCTTTGAACGCCGCCTCTTATTAATAATGTGGGGCTTGTTCCTATCTCTTAGTGCATTCGCACAACAGATTTCAATAAAAGGACATGTAGTAGATGCCACGGGTGAACCGGTGATCGGTGCCAGTGTGGTGGAAGGACGTACAACGAATGGTACGATAACCGATGTAGACGGTAATTTATCATTAAGCGTTCCGGCTAACAGCACGCTGACTATCTCTTTTGTCGGCTATAAAACGCAGACAGTTCCGGTGAACGGAAAAACTCGTTGAAAGTAACCTTGCAGGAAGATACGGAAGTATTGGACGAAGTAGTAGTGGTAGGTTACGGAACAATGAAAAAGAGCGATTTGACTGGTGCCGTATCTTCTGTCGGAGTGAAGGACATCAAAGACTCTCCGGTAGCTAATATCGGTCAGGCAATGCAGGGAAAGTATCCGGCGTGCAGATAATCGATGCCGGTAAGCCGGGTGATAATGTCACTATTAAAATTCGCGGTTTGGGTACGATCAACAACAGTAACCCGCTGATTGTCATTGACGGAATTCTACCGACTTGGGATTGTCTTCTTTGAATATGGCTGATGTGGAACGGGTAGACGTATTGAAGGATGCTTCGGCAACAGCTATCTATGGTTCCCGTGGTGCCAACGGTGTGGTGATGATTACCAGCAAACGTGGTGCTGAGGGTGCCGGAAAAGTAACGGTAAACGCAAACTGGGCTATTCAGAACGCTACTAAAGTGCCCGATATGCTGAATGCTGCGCAATATGCCGCCTTGAGCAATGATATGCTGTCTAATAATGATGATAATACAAACCCTTATTGGGCAGACCCTTCTTTATTGGGAACAGGAACGAACTGGCTGGATGGATGCTACGTACGGGAGTGAAACAAAGCTATTCGGTTAGCTATTCCGGTGGTACGGAAAAGGCACATTACTATGTATCCGGCGGTTTCCTCGACCAGTCCGGTATCGTGGAAAGCGTTAATTACCGTCGTTTCAATTTCCAGGCAAATAGTGATGCCCAGGTCAATAAATGGTTGAAGTTCACTACTAACCTGACATTCAGTACGGACGTGAAGAAGGAGGAAGCTATAGCATCGGAGATGCGATGAAAGCACTTCCCACCCAGCCGGTGAAGAATGAAGACGGTAGCTGGAGCGGTCCCGGACAGGAAGCGCAATGGTATGGAAGTGTCCGCAATCCGATCGGTACGTTATATATGATGACGAACGAGACAAAAGGATATAACTTTCTGGCAAACATCACCGGAGAGATTGCCTTTACCAAATGGTTGAAGTTGAAAAGCACCTTCGGTTATGACGCCAAATTCTGGTTTGTCAACAACTTTACTCCGGCTTACGACTGGAAACCGAATCCGGTAGAAGAATCTTCCCGCTATAAGAGTGACAACAAATCATTTACCTACCTGTGGGATAATTATTTTGTATTCGACCATACTTTCGCCCAAAAACATCGTGTAGGTGTGATGGCAGGTTCTTCCGCCCAGTGGAACAACTATGATTACCTGAATGCTCAAAAGAATATCTTCATGTTTGATAATATCCATGAAATGGACAACGGCGAGAAGATGTACAGTATCGGTGGCAGCCAGAGCGACTGGGCACTGCTTTCTGATGGCACGTCTCAACTATTCTTACGAAGATAAATACCTGCTTACAGCCACTGTGCGCCGTGACGGTTCCTCCCGCTTCGGTAAGAACAACCGTTGGGGAACATTCCCTTCCGTTTCTCTGGCATGGCGTATTTCGCAGGAAGAATGGTTTCGAAAGACAATTCTCCGGTGAATGACCTCAAACTGCGTATCGGATACGGTGTGACCGGTAATCAGGAAATCGGTAACTACGGCTTTGTGGCTTCCTATAATACAGGAGTCTATCCTTTCGGCAACAACTCCACCGCTTTGGTATCTACCACCCTTTCCAATCCGAATATTCATTGGGAAGAGGTACGCCAGACCAACTTCGGTGTGGATATGATCCTGTTCAATTCACGTGTCAACCTTTCGCTGGATGCCTACATCAAGAAGACGGCAGACATGTTGGTGAAAGCTTCCATCCCTATCACCTCCGGTTTTGAAGATACTACTGAAACCTTTACCAATGCCGGCAAAATGCGCAACAAAGGTGGAAATGACCCTGCGCACCATCAACCTGAAAGGTCTTTTCTCTTGGGAATCTGCTTTAACGGCTACCTATAACAAGAATGAAATTCTGGACCTGAACAGCGAAACTCCGATGTTTATCAATCAGATGGGTAACTCATACGTGACTATGCTTAGAGCCGGTTATCCGATCAATGTATTCTACGGATACATGACCGACGGACTTTTCCAAAACTGGGAGGAAGTAAACCGCCACGCCACCCAACCGGGAGCAGCTCCGGGGGACATTCGTTTCCGGGACTTGAATAACGATGGAGTCATCAACGATGAAGACCGTACCGTTATCGGCAACCCGAATCCGAACTGGTTCTTCTCTTTAAGCAATAATTTCTCTTATAAGGGATGGGAACTCTCCGTTTTCCTGCAAGGCGTATCGGGAAACAAGATTTATAACGCCAACAATGTTGACAACGAAGGAATGGCAGCCGCTTACAACCAGACCACAGCCGTATTGAACCGCTGGACGGGTGAAGGAACCAGCAACTCTATGCCCCGCGCCATTTGGGGAGACCCGAACCAGAACTGCCGTGTATCCGACAGATTTGTGGAAAACGGTTCCTATCTCCGTCTGAAGAATATCACGCTTTCGTATACACTGCCTTAAAAAGTGGATGCAAAAGATTCAACTGGAAAATGCCCGCATCTCTTTCTCTTGCGAGAATGTGGCAACTATTACCGGATATTCCGGCTTTGACCCGGAAGTTGATATTAATGGCATCGACAGCAGCCGTTACCCGATTTCACGTACCTTCAGTATGGGCTTGAACTTTAACTTTTAAATCAGCAGAAAGAATATGAAAAAGATAATAACTTTGGTATTTATGTCTGCCGTGCTGGCATTGACATCGTGCAACGATTTCTTGGATAAATATCCTAAATATGGCGTCGATCCCGAGTCGGAAGTGACGAACGAGATTGCTGTGGCACTGACTACTGCCTGCTATAAGACCTGCAATCGTCGAATATGTACAACCAACGTATTTGGAGCCTCGACATCATCGCAGGCAACAGTGAAGTAGGAGCCGGAGGAGGTACTGACGGTTTGGAAACTGTTCAGGCTTCAATTTCATTGCCCAGCGATAACGGCTTTGCCTTGTATGTATGGCGTTCTCCGTGGGTAGGGATCGGACGTTGCAACATCGTGCTTTCCAATTTGCCTTCAGCATCTGTCTCCAATGAGATAAAGACCCGTTGCATGGGTGAAGCTTATTTCCTGCGTGCACATTATTATTATATTCTGGTTCGTTTGTACGGAGGGGTGCCTTTGCGCTTGGAGCCGTTTGAACCGGGAGAATCTGCGGATATTGCCCGTAATACGGTAGATGAGGTATATGCTCAAATTCTTTCCGACTTCAAAATGCAGTGAATATGCTTCCTCCGAAAAGCAGTTATGGAGATGCTGACAGGGACGTGCCTGCAAAGAGGCTGCAATGGCGATGCTGGCGGATATTTACCTGACACTGGCTCCCAACCATCGCGACTATTATAATGAAGTAGTGACCTTGTGCAATAACATTGCTGCAATGGGATATGATCTGACTCAATGCAATTATGCTGATAACTTTAATGCGACGATCAATAATGGTGCAGAATCTCTTCGAAGTGCAATACTCCGGTAGTACGGAATATGACTTCTGGGGCGGCGATAATCAAGCATCCGGCTGTCTACTTTCATGGGGCCTCGTAATTCGGGTATGGTAGCCGGTGCTTATGGATGGAATCTGCCTACGGAAGAGTTTGTCAACAATACGAGGACGGTGATTTACGGAAAGACATCACTGTGTTGTATCAGGGCTGTCCTGCTTTTGACGGTATGGAATACAGACGTTCCTGGTCGAATACGGGTTATAACGTACGTAAGTTCCTTGTGTCGAAAACTGTCTCCGGAGTATAATACCAACCCCAACAATTTTGTAGTATACCGTTATGCGGATGTCTTACTGAAGAAAGCGGAAGCCTTGAATGAGCAGGGACATCCGGATCAGGCTGCCGAACCATTGAATATCGTTCGTAAGCGTGCCGGACTGACAGGGTTGCCGACCACTCTGACGCAGACCGAAATGAGAGAAAAGATTATTCACGAACGTCGGATGGAACTTGCTTTTGAGGGACATCGCTGGTTCGATATGATCCGGGTTGATAATGGAAATTATGCATTGACATTCCTGAAATCTATCGGTAAGAATAATGTGACCAAAGAACGTCTCTTGTTGCCTATTCCGCAGACGGAGATGGACTCCAATCACCTGATGACTCAAAATCCCGGTTATTAATCCGTTTTATAATCATTCATTTAGACAAATAATATGATGAAAAAATATATATATCAGTTGTTATGCTCTCTTTTCATCGGCGCAACGATGGTTGCTTGTACCGAGGATTATATGGAGACAGATAAAGGACATGATACCCTCACCTTTCGGTGAATCAGCAGGAGTTGGTGTTGAACGAAAAGAACCATAGCCAGAGCATTGGCGCTTTCATGGACTACCGGTACGAATTATGGAAGCGGTAACCGTATCTCTTATACGCTGGAACTGGCGAAAGCCGGAACGGACTTTGCGAATGCTTATTCGGTGGATTTGGGTACGGGAACGTATCAATGGACTAAGAAAGTGGAAGAACTTAACCAATTTCTGCATACGCAGTTCGGTATCGGTTATGCTGTGAAAGCAGAGCTGGAAGCACGTATCACAGCCGTCGTTGCCGGAATGGAAGATCAGAAGCAGATTGCGACGACTGCCTTTACGTTGACTACTTACCAGCCGGTTACTACGACGCTTTACCTGATTGGTGATGCTACTCCGAACGGATGGAGTGCCGATAACGCAACGGCAATGGAGCGCACGGATAACGGACAGTTTACATGGACAGGAAAGCTGAATACCGGATCGTTTAAGTTTATAACGACCTTAGGAGAATTCCTGCCGTCGTACAACCGTGATGCCACTGCCGGAGAAGGATTCAAACTGACCTATCGTACATCGGTGACCAACCGGACGAACAGTTCACAATCAGTAAAGAAGAAACTTATATCGTAAAAGCAAACCTGCTCGACTTGACGTTGACACTTACCGAAACAGAAGATATTGGCTGGAGATATGAAGAATTTTTCATTGTCGGTTCGTTTACGGGTAACAATGGTTGGGGATTTGAAGCACTGTCTAAAGATGCTGTCCAAATGGATCTGTTCCATTATGGAGCCGTGATTCCTTGGAAGGCGGACGGAGAATTTAAATTCGCTTCTGTGACAGATTTCGGTCAGGCGGATGCTTTCTTCCATCCTACTGTGGCTAATGCTCCGTACACTTCGACATCAGTAGTGCTTGGAGGTGACGATAATAAATGGCAGATGAAGGAAGCCGAATGTGGCAAACCTTATAAAGTATGGTTCTATACAGGCAAAGGAAAAGAAAAGATGCTGATGCGTCCGTTCACTCCTTACGAAGGGCTGTATCTGGTGGGTGAGGCAACTCCAAACGGATGGGATTTAGGCAATGCTACTCCGATGACGAAGAGTGCCGACAGTCCTTACATCTTTACCTGGAGCGGGACACTGAAAACAGGTGAGATGAAGATTTCCTGCGACAAGCAATCAGACTGGAACGGGGATTGGTTTATGGCGGATAAGAGCAACAAGGCTCCGACGGGAGAAGTAGAGACGGCATTGTTTGTTGCTAAGTCGGATGCGGAGTTGAGCAGTATGTATCCGGATGCAGATTTGGGTAGTTTGGATTATAAGTGGAATATTCAGGAAGCCGGTTCTTATCGGATTACGATAGACCAGTTGAAAGAGACGATTTCGATTGTGAAACAATAAAACAAGAATTCAAGATGAAGAAAATAATATATTGGGTGGCTGCTTTTCTGTGTATGGCTTGCAGTGACGATCATGGGTCGAACCAGGAGAATGAAGGAGCTTCGGGCAGTGTTACCGAAGTGACTCCGGTAACATCGGATTTAAGTGTGGACCTGTCTACGGATAAGGCTTTCTATAAACCGGGGGAGAAAGTGGTATTTACAGCAGAAGATGCGTTGCCTGCCGGAACTAAAGTTCGCTATCGTCTTTTAGGGGAGGTTGTCGGAGAAGAGTCGGTAAATGGTACGAGCTGGACATGGCAACCGCCTACTACTGATTTCAAAGGATATATGGCGGAACTGTACCGTCAGGAGAATGGTACGGATGTGATTGTCGGTACGATTGCGGTAGATGTATCCAGTGATCCGTCACGTTTTCCGCGTTATGGTTTTGTCGCTGATTTCAGTCAGGAGAAGACGGCTGAAAAGACACAGGAAGAGATGGCGTATCTGAATCGTCATCACATCAATTGGGTACAGTTTCAGGACTGGCATAATAAACATCACTGGCCGTTGGGCGGTACACGCACACAGTTGGACGAAGTATATATGGACATCGCTAACCGGGAGGTTTATACAAGTTCGGTGAAAAATTACATTGAAGCGCAGCATCGTTTCGGTATGAAGTCTATGTTTTACAATCTTTGTTTCGGGGCGTTGAAGGATGCTGCTACGGACGGGGTGAAGGAGGAATGGTATTTGTTTAAGGATGCTTCTCACACTACTAAAGACAGTCATGATTTGCCGGGCGGATGGAAAAGTAATATTTATCTGGTCGACCCTTCTAATAAGGAATGGCAGAAATATTTGAACGAAAGGAATGATGATGTATACGCGAACTTTGCCTTCGACGGCTATCAGATAGACCAGTTGGGACGACGTAGCACGCTTTACAATTACAATGGTATTCCGGTCAATCTGCGTGAGGGATATGCTTCTTTTATTGAAGCGATGAAGCAGGCTCATCCGGACAAGAGTTTGGTGATGAATGCGGTCAGCCGTTACGGTGCCCGTCAGATAGGGGAGACAGGTAAAGTTGATTTCTTCTATAATGAGGTGTGGGCGGATGAGGCTGATTTTACCAATCTGAAAGCCATTCTTTATGAAAATGGAGTCTATGGCAATTATGAGTTGAATACGGTTTTTGCAGCTTATATGAATTATAATAAAGCGGATAACCGGGGAGAATTTAATACGCCGGGTATTCTGCTGACGGATGCTGTCATGTTTGCTTTGGGTGGTTCGCACCTTGAGTTGGGAGGCGATCACATGTTGTGCAAAGAGTACTTTCCGAATGAGAACCTGACAATGAGCGAAGAATTGAAAACAGCGATGGTTCGTTATTATGATTTCCTGACTTCTTATCAGAATCTGCTTCGTGACGGTGGTACAGAGAATAGTGTTTCCATGAATTGTACCAATGGCGAAATGAGATTGAATAGTTGGCCTCCTCAACAGGGATCAGTTACGACTTATGCCAAGCAGGTAGGTGGCAAGCAAGTGATACATCTTCTTAATTTCTCGCAAGCGAACAGTCTTAGCTGGAGAGATGTGGACGGTACGATGCCGGAACCGGCTCTGATTACAAAAGCAGCTTTGCAAATGAATCTGTCGGCAAAGGTGAATAAGCTGTGGGTAGCGTCGCCGGATGTACACGGAGGGGCTTTGCAGGAATTGGCCTTTACACAGGAGAACGGGGTTGTCTCATTTACATTGCCTTCCCTGAAATATTGGGCGATGATTGTGGTTGAATAAAGCGGCTGCTACAGAATAACTAAAATGATAGGTATGATGATTAGATATAGATTATGGGTATGGGTGTTGTGCCTGATATTTCCAACATGGGTTTGGGCGGAAAATACGACACGTACATGCACTTCTTTTACACAGCAGGGACGTCAGGTGACTTTTCACCTGGCGGACAGTGCCGCCTTGCAATTGCAACTTTGCAGCTCTTCCGTCGTGAAAATCTGGTTCTCACCCGACGGGCAATTGCAACGAAGAAATACTTCGTTTGCAGTGATTAATGAAGAACTGGAAGAGGTAGGAACTATTCATGTGGATGAACAGGCGGCCTGTTACGAGATATTTACTCCGAAGTTGCGTATCCGGGTGAATAAATCTCCGATGAGTCTTCAGATATTCGATAAATATCAGAAACTCCTGTTTAGTGATTATGCCGATAAAGGCCATGTCAGTGAAGGAACGAAGAAGGTGGAATACAAAGTGCTTCGTCGTGACGAGCACTTCTTCGGACTTGGTGAGAAAGCGGGAAAGATGGACCGTCGTGGCGAGTCTTATAAAATGTGGAATAGTGACAAACCTTGCTATAGCGTGGTAGAAGATCCTCTTTACAAGAGTATTCCTTTCTTTATGAGCAATTACCGGTATGGTATTTTCCTTGATAACACCTATAAGACGGAATTCAAATTCGGAACGGAAAGCCGTGATTATTACAGCTTTGAAGCGCCGAACGGGGAAATGGTATATTACTTTATCTTCGGTAAAGACTATAAAGAAATCATCAGCCAATACGTCGGACTGACCGGAAAACCTATCATGCCGCCGAAATGGGCGTTGGGTTTTGCTCAATGCCGCGGTCTGTTGACAAGTGAAAAGCTAAGTCGTGAGATAGCCGAAGGCTACCGGAAACGGGGAATCCCTTGTGATATTATCTATCAGGATATCGGCTGGACAGAATACTTGCAGGATTTCGAATGGCGCAAAGGAAACTATGAAAACCCTAGGAAGATGCTTTCGGATTTGAAAGAGATGGGTTTTAAGGTAGTCGTATCTCAAGACCCGGTAATTGCACAAGCCAACAAAAAACAATGGGAAGAAGCAGACCGCCTGGGCTATTTTGTAAAGGACAGTACGAACGGTAAAAGCTACGATATGCCCTGGCCGTGGGGTGGAAACTGCGGAGTGGTAGACTTCACCCTGCCTGCCGTAGCCGACTGGTGGGGAACTTATCAGCAGAAACCTATTGATGATGGTGTCTCCGGCTTCTGGACAGACATGGGCGAACCTGCCTGGAGTAACGAGGAGCAGACGGAACGCCTGGTGATGAAGCACCATCTCGGTATGCACGATGAAATCCATAACGTCTATGGCCTGACTTGGGACAAAGTGGTAAAAGAGCAATTTGAAAAGAGGAATCCGGACCGTCGTGTTTTCCAAATGACTCGTGCTGCTAATGCCGGATTGCAACGTTATACGTTCGGTTGGACGGGTGATAGCGGAAACGGAGACGATGTACTGCAAGGGTGGGGACAATTAGCCAATCAGATTCCTGTAATGCTTTCCGCCGGATTGGGATTAATCCCATTTTCTTCCTGCGATATCACCGGTTACTGTGGGGATATTGAGGATTATCCGGCTATGGCGGAACTCTATACCCGTTGGATTCAATTCGGTGCCTTCAATCCTTTGAGTCGTATTCACCATGAGGGAGATAACCCGGTGGAACCGTGGCTTTTCGGACCGGAAGCGGAAAAGAACGCGAAAGCGGCTATCGAGCTGAAATATCGTTTGTTGCCGTATATCTACACTTACGCCCGCGAAGCGTATGATACAGGATTGCCTATCATGCGGCCTCTGTTTCTCGAATATCCAATGGATATGGAAACGTTTTCTACGGATGCCCAATTCTTGTTCGGTCGTGAATTGTTGGTAGCCCCCGTGGTGAAGAAAGGTGCCCGCACAAAGAACGTAAGCCTTTACTCTTTAGGAAGATGGAGAAAACTAGGGTACCAGCGTATGAACGGTCAAAACACCAGGATTATTTAGTACCAGCGTGATGAATTTGTCAAAACACCGATTATTTGCAGTACTTTGGCGAATGGATATGAATTGACTGTCTCTGCCCGTGAAGGAAAAGGATATACTGTTCCCGGTCCGAGAAATCTGTTGTTCCGTATTTATTCTGCGAAAGCCCCGAAAGAGGTAACTGTCAAAGGAAAGAAGATAAAGAAAACTAAACCGGAACGTTTGGAAGAAAATCTGGAGAATGACACTGAAACTGTGGTATGGAGTTGGGATAAAGAAACTGGTGTATGTAGTGTGCGAATGCCTGATAAGGGAGGTAATGAGCAGATTATGATTGCTTTTAAATAAGTGGTGAAGCGTGCAAGGTACTTTTGTCTTGCACGCATCCATATTACTATATTGAGTGATTATCTTTTTGTTCTTGGTGAAACTTACGATAGGCAGTAGGAGACATTCCGAAATACTCCTTAAAGCTTTTTCCAAAATAGTTTAATGAGCTGAACCCCAGCTGGAAACTGATGTCGCTAATGTTATATTCTTCATTTTCCCGAAGCATTTTTGCAGCAGTTTTCAGTTTTATATTTTGAATAAAATAATGAGGAGATTCCCCTGTTATCTTTTTCATTTTCAGGAATAGCTTTGTCCGGCTTAGTCCTAATTCTGAACATAACAGGGTGACGTTAATATCTCCGTTTCCTTCTTCCAACTTGGTTTGTACAATTCTTATTATATGATCGATGAAATCTTGGTCGAGCTTATTGCTGGTCAGTTGCTCTGCACTACTGTTTTCTAAAGTTTTGTATCGTTCCTGTAATTTTCGTCTGTTATTTAGTAGGTTAATGCATTTTGCGATCAGAATTCTGATATTAAATGGTTTGGTGATATAATCATCGGCTCCACAATTGAGTCCTTTAATATTGTGTTCCACACTACTAAGTGCCGTGAGCAGAATGACCGGAATATGGCTAGTGTCAAAATGAGACTTTATCCTCGCACATAGATTTATACCGGAGATGCCGGGCATCATCACATCTGATAAAATAAGATCCGGTGAATTGAGCTGTGCGATTTTGAATGCATCTTCACCATTCTTTGCTTCATAGATTTCAAAAATGGGCTCAAATATCTCTATGAGTAATTTCCTCAATTCATCGTCATCCTCAACGATAAGTAAAGTCGATGAATGATCGAAATCCTTCTTTTGCTGTATGATGAAATCTTCCAGATTTTCCAAGCTCTCTTCTTCATTCTCTATACTAATCGGGTTATTGATTATCCCTGTGTTCTTTTCATTCTCTATGATGGTGATATTCTTATCTTCTTTAAAGTGCTCATTACCGATTGGTAATTCGACAATGAATGAACTACCTTTTCCTACTTCACTTTCAACCGTTATTTGTCCATGATGTGCCTTTACAATATTGAGTGACAGTGATAAGCCTATCCCTGTTCCGGTGTTGGATAGTTCGCTGTTTACAGAGTTGTTTACTTGAAAGAAACGTTCAAAGATTCGTTCTGTCATGTCTTTAGGTATCCCAATGCCGGAATCATTAAATGTTATAATTACGGAAGACGCAGAAGTCGTTATTTTGATCTCGACTGTTCCATTTTCCGGAGTGAATTTGAAAGCATTCGATAGAATGTTATTGAAAACCTTTTGTAGTTGTACTTCATCAAACCACGTGCACTGGCTTTTTTGGTCGAACACAAAATTGAAATGAATATTCTTTAGTTCGGCATAGCTAACGAACGAATCATATATTTCCTGCGTGAATAGAATTATATCCTGCTGTTTGACTGTTAACGTGAAATTTTCTTTGTTGTATTTCAAGAAGTCGAGTAGTTCATTGATTAAAGTACCCATTTTGGCAGCCCTGTTATGTACCTCACGCAAGCTGTTCTGGATAGTAGACAATGAGTAATTTGACATAAGAATAAGTTCCAGTTGTCCGGATATTAATGCGATCGGTGTTTTTAACTCATGTGATATATTCCCGAGGAAACGCATTTTGGACTCATTTATCGCGTCTTTTTGTAGTTTATCCCGTCTTTCAAGTTCCAGTGAATTTCTTAACAATAACTTGGATCGGTAGAAATAGGCAATGCTGATAATGATGGCTAATATTAGCAACGTATATAATAGATAAGCGTACCAGGTGGCATAAACAGGAGGGATAATCGTGATCCCCAGACTGATTTCATTAAGTTCGGTTTCATCTTTAAAGGAAATGTTTCTTACTTTTAACTTATAGTCTCCATAAGGTAAGTTCATGTAGTTGATTGATTTTTGGGGATGAAATTCAATCCAGCTATTGTTATACCCATCCAGTTTATATTGATATTTGGATTGTCCGAGATTTACGAAGTCATTGATTCCGATTTCGACAGATATATTATTCTCATAATGTTTCAATTTGATATGATCTGTTGCAAAAAGAGAACGAGGCAATATCCGAGAAGAATCATTTGCCGACACTTCTTTGTTATTAACAAATAGTTTGGAAAAGAACATTTTAGTGGGTAGACTTTCTGGAAACAAATTATTTTCAGAAATCATGGCAAGGCCGTTTATTCCTCCCATGATGATACGGCTATCACTGCTTTTCATTATGTCACCCGGAATCATCGACGGCAAGACGAATTTGTTTTGTGATTTATAATTATAGCTTCTTTTTGTTTTGAGATCGATATAGGATAAGCCGTTTGCACTGGTGACCAAAAGTTGATGATCGGACAGAGGATAAACGGCACTTAGATAATCACTATCGAGGTTACTGTTTTTGCAGTTTATTTGTTCGAGCCTATCTTGAGTAGGATGATAAATAAGAATACCTGCACCTAATGTGGTGGCTATGATACGATTGCTATTATCCTGAATAAGAGACGTAATGGTATTCTTAGAAGAAGCGGTGATTTTAGCAAGATATTTGTCAAGACTGCGTACATAATTCTGTTTGATACTGTAATAGCACAGGTTATTCCCTCCAATCCACAAGTTGTCCTGCTTGTCTATCATCAATGAGTTTACAGCATAGATGTATTTGTCGAGAAGGTGTAGCTTTTGAATGCTGTAATCTTCCAGGTTCATATAATATACCCCCGAAAGCGTACCCAGATATAAGATATCTTTATGACGGATGATAGCCTGAACTATTTCCGACCGTTTCGTATGGTCGGACGGGTCGATAGTGAAATGTTTGAATTCTTTTTTATCAATCGAGTAACTGCAAAGTCCGCCGAGATGAGTCCCAATCCATACTGTACTGGATGTATCATCATAATATAAGGTCTTGATATTATTGTGGGATATTGTATTGTTCTCTTTCGTATAGTATGTATATGAATCTGTCTCGGGTAGATAGGATACCAACCCGTCTCCTTCTGTACTGATCCATAGCCGTCCTGTCTTGTCTTCTATAATCTTGCTGATTACGGGTCCGATACCGGCGTGCCCCAGTTTCAGATTATTATATTCAAAGATGTCAGTATGCGGATTGTAGTAATCCAAGCCTCCATAGTAGGTACCGAACCACATTGTGCCTTGATCGTCTTTCATAATAATCCAGACAGAGAGGTTGCTTAGTCCCGCACTACCCTCTTTTTCCAGACCATAAAAACTGATATCACCTGTTTGCGAGTTGATAACATTCAATCCTAACATGGTTCCTATCCAGATATTTCCGTTATTATCTTCACATACTGTTCTTACATAATTGCTGGCTAAGGTAGGTTCCGTGTATTGGATAACGTCGCCCGATGGATTTAGTTTGAATAATCCTTCATTCAGGGTGCTCACCCAGATGTTGTTCCGGCTATCTTCGTTTATCGATATAATTTCACTGCGGGTAGTCAGTACTTTCTGTTGCCTGCCTGATAGATCAATAGTAAATACCCCGTCATGTTTGGTGCCGATATATAATAATTTGCCGGACGTTTCTTTCAGCGATGAGATGCTTAGGTTGTTGCCATCAATTTTGTATTTGGCCTGGCATATACCTTCTTTATAATTATAGACACTATCCAATAAACCGATCCATAATGAGTTGGTACCATAATTGAAGGCAATGGACGGCAATATCTGTGTGTTTGGCTGGCTGAATATGATACGGCTTTCCTCTTTTATCAGGTCATATTCAATGATGCTGTAATCCGTATTGACATATAGGTGCCCTTTCTTGTCTCCACAGATTGTCGGAACAAGGTTGGACTGTATCCAGTTGTTTATTCCCATGAAGTTGACTGACTCAATATAATTTCCATTATATTTCTTCACACCGTCTTTAGTTCCAATCCATAAGATACCCGATTCATCCTGATAAAGTCCGTTAATCGTAATTTGGGGAAACATGGAATTGAGTGATAAATGCTGGAAGTTTACCGTCTCGAATCCAGTGATGGATGAGACGCATGAAACCAGCATAAATATAATAGCGACTAGTCTGTTATGTTCAGGCATATATTAAAAGCGTTAATTAAGTTTCTATTGTTTCCAAAACTTCTTATATTTAGTTTTGGTATTAATCTTAGGGATTCATATAATGGGGGACTATTATTATATATCTTATATCTGATAGCAGGTTCGATAATCACAAATGTATCGTTATTTTTTGAGATAATGAAACAAAAAACGGTTTGTAATAGGGATGTGAACAAAATTATGGAACCTTTGGAACTTTTTTATCCAATGCTGCTTCCCGTAATCTCCTACTTTTGCTCTTGCTATCGGGAGAAAACCTTTGCATGGATCTTTAAATTTTTAATATATCTCAAATTATAAGCAAAGAAAATATGAAAAATTATGTGGCGATATGTCTGCTCTCATTGATGGTATCAGGATGTACGAAAACCTTGGAACCTTCTATGGAACGCATGGTCGATGATGCCCTGAACCGGGCGGTAGAACAATATAAGTATATGTACTCTGTCATGGATTCTATTCCGGAGATGTTACCCCGTTCGATAGATAAGAATGGCGCGCTTGAAACCTCGGATTCTTATTTCTGGACGAGTGGCTTTTATCCCGGGACTCTTTGGTATTTGTATGAATATACCGGAGATGAGCAGCTCAAGGAGATGGCTTCCAAGATGAGTGATAGAGTCGAGATCCAGAAGTATAATAAAGATAATCATGATGTCGGTTTTATGATAAACTGTTCTTTCGGAAATAAATACCGGCTATTGGGCGATACTTCCTGCCGGGATATAATCACTACTACAGCCCGGTCATTATCTACGCGTTACCGTTCTGCTGTAGGATGCACACGTTCATGGAGTCATCCGGGCACTTTGCATTGGCAGTTTCCTGTAATCATTGACAATATGATGAACCTTGAATTACTTTGTCGGGCAACGGAGTTCTCTGGTGATAAACGTTTCTATGATATGGCAATTTCTCATGCTGATAAAACAATGGAGAATCATTTCAGACCGGATTATAGTTGTTATCACGTGGTGAATTATGATACAATTAGCGGCCATGCACTTCAGAAATGTACATGGCAAGGGTATAGTGACGAATCGGTATGGAGCAGGGGACAGTCTTGGGCATTGTATGGATATACTATGATGTATCGGGAAACGAAACAACCACGTTATCTGGAACAGGCAAAGCATATTGCCAGCTTCCTTCTTAATCATCCGAAGATGCCTCAGGATAAGATTCCTTATTGGGACTTTGACGATCCAAAAGTTCCGGATGCCTTGAGAGATGCTTCAGCTGCTGCCATTATGGCTTCTGCTTTACTGGAATTGTCGGGTTATGTAGACAAGGTAACCGGACAAGGATATATCACTGTTGCCGAAACACAGCTTAGAACATTGGCTTCGGATGAGTATCTGGCAAAGCCGGGAGAAAACTGCAATTTCATACTTAAACACAGCGTAGGCTTTTTACCACAGAATAGCGAAGTGGATGTCCCCCTGACTTATGCAGATTATTATTTTGTAGAAGCATTAATGAGGTATAGAGCTATGCACTTGAAAGAATAGAGTTACTAACTAAAATCATTACTATATGAAAAACAAGTTGATGAAGGTATCGTTGTTACTGTTTTTGATGGCTCTCATCGCAGGCAAGTCACTTTCTCAAAACCAACCGGTTAGAATTAAAGCGGAACATCCCCGCCTGATTCTGTCGAGTACGGACATTGAGTTGATGCGGGGAAATGCTCTTTCGGGCATTGAGCCTTGGAAAACAGCTTGGAAAAAACTGGAAAGTGAGATAGACGGTTATGCAGATGAGAAATGGAAACCGAATGTATATCGGGGAGATGCCAGTATGTCTTTCTATAAAGCCGCCATACGTGACGGGTCGGCTGCAAGAGATTTGGCAATAGGCTATCAGATCACTAAAGATAAACGTTATGCGCACAAAGCCATTGAAATAATCAATGAATGGTCTTCTCCTAAAAATGCTCCGGGCACTTATTTCGATCCGGATAAATTCTATCCTAATACCGGTATGTTGGTTTCACGTGGCGTATTTGCATTCCTTTATGCCTATGATTTGCTTTGCGCGGATAACTTGATAGGAAAAAGTAAGCAGAAACAATTTGAGGCATGGCTCCGGATATTGCTTCCTCATATAGAAGAAGGCGTGAAACGCTGGGTGGAGAATGACTACTTTGGAAAACAATATTTTCAGAATCATATAGTTGCAGAAGTTGTGGGGTTGATGTCTATTGGCATTATTTTACGTGATAATGAGTTGGTGAATTATGTATATGACGGAGAAACAAATCCACATAATATAAAGAAGGTAATTGAGGGTATCATTTTGATGAAAGGACAACCGCCTTACTGTGGTGAGCCCGGCTCATGGCCAACACAGGATGGAGAGATTATGGATCGTTACAGACATTTTGCATTGACTCATTACGGACAGACTACAAAGCCGAACAGAGCCTTACAGTATGCGGGATTGTCGACTAATTTGCTAATGATAGCAGCAGAGATGGGACGTTTGAACGGTCTGGATCTTCATCATTATGTAGCTCCTACCGGTGAGAGTATTAAATTACCTTTGCTCTTCTATGCTGATTTTTATATCACTAAAGATGCTTCTATTAAGGGAGGATTTTATACAGGTGAAGACTCTTGGATTAACTACAACGATCAATCAGTATTTACATTGTGGGAGGTAGGGCATGTCCGTTATCCGGAGGAGAAAATCTTTAATGAGGTTTTGCGTACCAATGATCGTACAGCTCATAACCTGCATTTGTTAGGTCCGGTGATTCTGACTCACGGACGCTGTATTGAATAAAATAATCTTTAATAATTAATATCTATGAAACAGAGAAACATCAGTAAAGGAATATATTCATTATATGTGATTATGTTCATGCTCATGATCCCGATAGGAGATCTGTGGGCGCAAGATCCGTTAAACATAAGCGGTAAAGTCGTAGATGTGAACAATGAGCCCCTGATTGGAGCTACCGTTCAGGTAAAAGGGAAGCAAACAGGGACCATTACTAATATAGAGGGGCGGTTTTCTGTCAAGGTTCAGGCAAAAGATATACTTGTCATCTCTTATATGGGATATACTTCTCAGGAAATGATTGCATCAAAGGCTAATGGAGCGACTATCACTTTGGTTGAGGATGGGAAAACATTGGAAGAAGTGGTGGTAGTAGGATACGCTACCCAGAAAAAAGTGAATTTGACAGGCTCGGTATCTACGGTGAACCTGACTGAACAGGCTGAAAGCCGCCCGATGACCAGTCTTTCAACTGGATTGGCAGGATTAAGTTCGGGACTGTATGTCAATCAGGGATCAGCCCGTCCTAATAACGATGGAGCCACCCTGCTTATCAGGGGACAGGGAACTCTGAATAATTCTTCGCCATTGATTATTATTGATGGAGCAGAAGGAAATATAAATGAGGTTAACCCACAGGATGTAGAATCTGTTTCTGTACTGAAAGATGCGTCATCTTCTGCTATCTATGGTTCAAGAGCCGCCAATGGGGTTATCTTGATAACGACCAAGAAAGGCTCGGAAGGCAAAGCGTCGATTTCCTATAATGGGTATGTTTCTTTCCAGAAACCTTCGAATACAATTGAAACTGTATACAACTATGCCGATTATATGGAGTATTATAACGAAGCGGCTTATAATGTTGACCCGACAGCAATGCCGGTATATTCGGAACGGAAAATAGCGGAATGGAGAGTTCACCCCAATGAACCTTACTTGTATCCGAATACAAAGTGGGAGGATGAAGTTTTTTCAACAGGGGTGTCTACTAATCATAATTTATCATTCTCTGTCGGAAACCAGAAACTGAAAGCATTTGGATCTGTAGCTTATCTGAACAATCCGGGTATTGTGGAGAATTCGGCTTATGAAAGATTTACTGCCCGTTTGAATGTGAATGCCGAACTAAAGCCTTGGATTACAATGGGGATGAATATTAGCGGTCTGAAATCAAATGCCGAGATGGGTTCCAAATACATGAGTTCGCTTTTTAGTAACATCTCCAGCCCCGGTATTGTCTACCGGCATCCGGATGGCAGGTATGGATCTGCCGAGAATCCGGAAGAGAATCAGCAAGTGCAAAGTCCTCTCTATCCTCTGAATATGTATCAAGGAGATATTGAAGTTAATAACTTCACTTCCCGCTTTTGGACGAATATAAAGGTTTTCAAAGGTTTAAATATAGAAGCATCTTACACGTATCGCCGTAATAATTCGCAAGAGGAAGAGACTCCGGTTTATGCTGACCGTTGGAGTTTTCAATCTAACACAATAACCCAGATGGCAGCCGGTAGAACGTTTGTAAGGAATAAGAATTGGACTAATACGCATCACGTAGCTGATGTGGTAGCTCGTTATCAGAAGACATTTTTTGATAAGTTGGATGTAGGTATATTGGCGGGAGCTAGTCAGGAAAAGGATAATGTAAAATGGTTTGAGGCGAAGAGATATGATCTTCTTGCAGATAATTTGTCTGTCATTAATGGTGCTACCGGAGATTCTGAAACAAGTGGGGCTGCAACAGACTGGGTGATGCGTTCTTATTTCGGACGAATAAACCTGTCATGGGCGGACAAATATCTGTTTGAAGGGAATATTCGCTGGGACGGTTCTTCCCGCTTCCATAAGGATCATCGATGGGGGACGTTCCCTTCTTTCTCCTTGGGATGGCGTATGTCGGAAGAGAACTTTATGAAGTCAATTAAATGGCTGGATATGTTGAAGTTGAGGCTCTCATGGGGTGCATTGGGTAATAATGCGGTAGATAATTATGAATACCAGTCTGTGTACAATAAAGATAATTATGTTTTAGGAAACTCTGTTGTGCCGGGATTGGCACAGATACAGCTGGCTAATGCAATGGTTTCATGGGAAACGACCTATGTCACCAATATCGGACTAGACTTCAGTCTTTTTGGTTCAAAGCTGGATGGAACAATAGAACTTTTTAATAAAGATACGCATGATATTCTTATCGATTTACCAGCACCATTGCTTGTTGGTAATGCGTCTATCCCTACTCAAAATGCAGCAAGAGTGCGGAATAGAGGTGTGGAAATGAATCTGAAGTGGAATCATAGGATTGGTAAAGTAAACTATTTTGTGGGTGGTAATTTTACTTTCATAGACAATGAAGTAACCCGGTTTAAAGGAGAGGAAAGGTCGATTTCGGGGACGAACATGATTCAAGAAGGCTATCCTATCAATATTCAATATGTATTGGCGGTAGACCGGATTCTTCAAACGGACGAAGACATGTTGTTTGTTGAAAAGATGATTAAAGACGCACCGCTCGATCCTACCACCGGACAACGTGTTAACCCATTTGCTTCTTATGGAACTCCGAAGAAAGGTGATTTCTTATATAAAGATTTGAATGGTGACGGTGTCATCGACGATAATGATAAATATGCAGTAGGGCATGGACTTGCTCCCCGTTTGACGTATGGCTTCTCATTAGGGGCAGAATGGAATGGGTTCGACTTCTCTTGTTTGTTCCAGGGAAATGCTGGTTTGCAAGTATATTGGCAGGATAAATTTTATATGGGATATATTAATTATGGAGATGTAATCAACAAAGAAATAGCCGAAGGTGCCTGGCGGGAAGGGCGTACAAATGCTACTTATCCCAGATTGCTGACCGGTTTGAATACGTTAAATGCTCAACCGAGTGATTTTTGGGTTCAGAATAAGTCATATTTACGATTAAAGAACGTTCAGATAGGATACAAGATTCCTAAGAAACTTCTTCAAAAGCTGGATATATCCCAACTTCGACTATACACAAGTTTGGAGAATATGTTAACCTTTACTTCCTATAAAGGGATTGATCCGGAGATAAGTGGTACAACTTATCCGACGATGAAGCAGATAACGGTAGGTGTAAATGTAGTCTTTTAAAAAATACGATTATGAAAACAGTCAATTATATTATGGTAGCGGTTGTAGTGACACTGGGATTCAGCGGTTGTTATGATCTGGATGTGGCTCCGTATGATAAGGTCGCTCAAAATAACTATTGGAAAACGGAAGCCGATGCCAAATCGGGAGTTATGGGGGTATATGCCCAACTGAAAGATTACGGTGCTTATGGTTATATGCCTCTTTTCGACACTTACTCGGATATAGGTCACGGACCGGGTGGACCTGTTGAACAGGGTACATATAACGGTGCATATGATTTCCTGGTGCAAAACTGGCAAGACACTTATGATGGTGTGCAGCGTGCCAATACCGTTATTAAGAATGTATCAAGCATGTCAATTGACGATCAGGTGAAAAATAATGTCTTGGGAGAAGCTCATTTTCTGCGGGCTTTGTATTATTTTCATTTAGCTGATTTTTTTGGCGGAGTGCCTATCTATGATGAGAGTTGGGAAGTTTCCGAATCTTTCAATGAAATGTTATTGCCTCGTAATTCAAGAGAGGAGGTTTGGAATTTCATTATTAAAGATCTGACTTTTGCAATTGCAAACCTTCCTCTCAAATGGGCGGTATCCGATTATGGAAGGGCGACAAAGGGAGCGGCTTATGCATTACGTGGAAAGGCGCATCTGTATACAAAGAATTGGTCTGAAGCGATTGCTGATTTTGAGGAAATTGTATATAACAAAACTAATCAGTATGGTTATCAATTGTATCCCGATTATCTGACTTTGTTCACTTCGGCAGGACCGGTTCCTAATGATAATGAAACGGTATTTGCCATTCAAAATAAGGGTACTACTGACAATTTGTATGGTATGCCGCTTTGTACTTTGTATGGAACACGCGGCTCTTATGGTGGTGGCCGTGCTACTTGTATGCCGTCGGTAACTTTAGCGGATATGTATGAAGAGAAGGATGGACAGAAGTTTAACTGGAATAATTATATTCCCGGATATAATGAAAGTGATGCTGTGAAGAAAAAAGCGTTTCAGGCAACCTTGAATTCGACCAAACAGAAATTGGAAGCAATCCCTGATACCACTTTATTAGGTGAGATTTACAGAGGGAGAGATCCGAGAATGATGCAATCATTGATTGTTCCTTACTCTTATTATAATGGCTATATAGTGGGAACAGGGGCTAAAAAGCAATTGTATGCGATTGCGGCAGGTACTACGGTGGCCAATGGTTTTATTCAGAATGACAGAGGATGGAATGTGTATTTTTACCGGAAGTTTGTTCCGATTGAAGATATGGGTGGTGCCATCACCAATCGTAATCACACTCCTATCAACTTCCCTATCATTCGTTTTGCAGATGTGTTATTGATGCTGGCTGAAGCTTATAATGAAGATAACCAATTGGACAAGGCTGTCGCTGAACTGAATAAGGTAAGAAAAAGACAGTCAACGAGTATGCCGGCATTAAATAGTGGACCGGTCTGGTTACAGGTTTCAGATAAAGAGGATATGTTCGAACGTATTATGCACGAGCGGGCTGTGGAACTTGTTGGTGAAGGACACCGTTTTAGTGATTTAAGACGTTGGGGGGTGGCTGTGCAATATCTGAATAATCGTCAGGAGAAAGACTTTACCGGAGAGATTCGCTTTACCCGTAAGTTTACGGAAAGAGATTATCTATGGCCGATCCCAAGTGAAGAAATTCAGCGGAATCCGGCTCTGAAACCTAATAATCCGGGATGGTAACTTGTCTGTTTTTTGTATGTACTTAGTAAACAAATGGAGGTGAACAATGAAAAGAGAAGCTTTTAAAATGTATCTGAAACCCGGTTTTGAAAAAGAATATCAAAAGCGGCATAGCGAAATATGGCCTGAATTGGTAAAGCTTTTGAAGGCGAACGGAGTGTCCGATTATTCTATATTCTGGGATAAGGAAACGAATGTGTTGTATGCTGTGCAGAAGAATGATGGTGCAGGCTCGCAAGATATGGGCGATAATGAAATCGTGAAAAAATGGTGGGACTATATGGCAGATATCATGGCAGTTAATCCGGATAATTCACCTGTCAGTATTCCATTGGAAGAAGTTTTTTATATGGAATAAGAACATTAACTATTAAACGAAATTAATATGAAATTAGAATATAAACATTCGATCATCCTGACTTTGCTGTTGTTAGCACAGATGCTTATGGCGTGTAATGATAATGCGAAGAATACGGAAATAGCTTTAGTTTCAGATGATGCTGTTAATATTGGATATGGTGGCGGGGAAGAACTGATTAAGTTCATTTGCTACGATAACTGGACAATTTCATCAGATGTGTCGTGGATAACATTTGGGGGGCCGACAGAGGGTAGCGGCAATGCAATCATAAAGATTCATATAGAGAAAAATACATCTGGAGGGGATCGTACAGGAAAGCTCTCTATTACTTGTGGAGGTAACATAAAGATAATAGAGATCAGGCAATCTGTAAAAACGATTGATATAGAATATAAACACCCTTCTATCCTTTATACCAAAGAGGAATTGTTGAATATAAAACAAATGGTTGAAGGCAACAGTTCGGCAAGTATAACAACGACTTACAACAATCTGATGAAGCGCTGTAATAATGCACTGACTTATACGGCGGCTCCTTATACGGGACAAGATCCTACAAAGTTTATTGAAGAGAGTTATGTTCCCGGATCAAACTCCCGCGATCTGGCTTTGGCATACTGGTTTACAGGAGATAAAAAATATGCCCGGAAATCAATTGAAATAATAGAGGTTTGGGCGAAAGCGTGTAAAGACATTAGTTATGTGGCTGATGCGGGTAGTGCGATGTATCTTACCAGAGGTATGTATCCAATGGTTTGTGCTTATGACATGCTGATTTCGGAGAATATCATGAGTGATGAGACAAAGAAGAATATAACAGATTGGTTTCAGGTGTTATATAGGGAAGGGATGATTAGTATCAATTTGTGGGAAGATAACGATTACTTTAATAAGCAATATTATCAGAATCATCTTGTAGCCCATTCAATGGGAATACTGATGCTTGGACTGGCTACAGATAATGATGAATTGGTTCAGTTTGCTATCGATTCTCCTGCAAATCCAAGGGATGTAAAAGAGTTGTTAAGCGGCTGTATATTGATGGATGGCGATACTCCGTGTTCAAGAGAAAAAGCTGGTTCGGCTCCTCCTGTGAAGGGAGAAATTTATGACCGTTACCGTCACGACACAGGACCATTAAAAGGATTACAATATACGCATCTCACACTCACATTATTGTCTACAACTGCTCGTATGTGTTATAATAATGGGTTGGATTTGTTTGCATATACAGCTCCGACCGGAGAGAATTTACGTTACTGTTTTGAGTATTACAGTGATTTCTACCGGTCTATGGATTCATGTATAAAGTCAGGATATTATTGTGGTGAAACGGAACGTATGACAAAAGCCGGTGATAATCCGGGTATGTATGAAATGGGGTTGCGATATTATCCGGATAGTGAACCCATCAGGCAATTGATAAATTCGGGTACATTCAACAGAGAGTCGTCATATATGGACTTATTGGGATATACCCGGCTTCTTTCAGCAGAAATTAACGAATAATTCAAAAGTGATAGATTATGAGAAAATATATTTCAGACCATTGGATAAAGTCATTTATGATAATGATAGGTATCGGGCTGTTCGGAGTGTCTGCCGGAGTTTTGCAATCATGTGACGATGATGATGAAATACAGAACAAACCGACTCTTTATATCGTAACGGAAGATATTGAAGCTCTTAGTACTTATGGGGGAACTATACCGGTAGAATTCCTTTGTAACTTGGACTGGCAGGTATCAACAGATGCCACTTGGATCACTTTGGACACTAAGGCGGGCAGTCAGAGTGCTACCATAAATGCAAAGGTTACTAAAAATGATGAGGGGGCGGATAGAATTGGTGTGATTAAGATAGTGGCTGGTGAGTTGGAAAAAAGATTGAATATCCATCAGAAATACAGAGATACTTCTACGCCACAGTTAAACATCACTACCAAAAGTCCTATCAAACTGGATTTTGAGGGTGGAAGGAACTCAATATCTTTCGTTTGTAATGTCGATTGGGAGGCTTCAACCGATGTAGAGTGGATTAGTTTTACCAGTGAAACTTCGGGCTTGGAGGATGGAACCTTGAATTTTGTAGTGGAAAAGAATGGGGATGATGTGATCCGGGAAGGAAAGGTTACTATTACTGCTCAGGGTATCACTAAAAGTGTAGATATTGTTCAGCAAACTGAAGCAATGGGGGGAGTGAACTTATTGGATACTCCTGAAGAAGATTACAGCTTTGAGAGAATTACTACCAACAAATATTGGCCGGCTCTTGGAGAATGGGGCGGATCGGACAGTCAGGGGATTGGTAAATTTGGAGCAAGTGCCACTGCCGTCCGGGTTGCTGCAAACTCGCCTATACCTCACACCGGATCATCTTATTTATTTGTACGTATGCGTGAAAACGAAACGGGCAGTTCTTTAGACTGGTTATGGAGAAAGGTGAAAGGATTAACTCCGGGTAAGTCTTATACATTCTCTTTCTGGTTTAAGACTCCTTCAGCGGCGGAAATGCCTCAAACCGGAAATATCAGGCTTGGTGCGGTGATCAATGAAACAGACATACCGACATTATCTAATCCATTGGCTCCGGAAGTTACTTTTGGATTTGTTGCGGCTTCCGATGGAGTTTTAAGCAGTTCTGATGAGCATAAGAAAGTTTCTTATACTTTCACTATGCCTGCCGATAAGACAGATGTATATATTGTTTGGAGAAGAAATGGACATCAACAGCCGTTCCTTGACGATATGAGTTTGGTAATGAATTAACGGATATGAACGAATCTTGGCCCAGGATACAATTTTAATGTAGACCTGGGCTAAACTTTATATGAACAATATGAAAAAGCTTCTAAGTATTTTGATTTTATGCTTCTGTTTTTCATCTTTTATACAGGGAAAGGTTAAATTACCTGCTATGATGGGAGATCACATGATACTCCAGCAAAATAGTAGTGTTAAGCTGTGGGGATGGGCAGATAATAAGAAAGTTACTGTTACTACCTCCTGGAATAATCAGACTTATCAGGTATTAACGGATAAGAACGGAGCTTGGTTGGTAAAGGTGGATACTCCTGGGGCAAGTTATACGCCTTATTCCATCACAATTAGTGATGGAGAGGATGTTATCCTTTCAGACATATTGATAGGGGAGGTTTGGATTTGTTCCGGTCAATCTAATATGGATATGCGTATGATGGGAAATACGGGACAACCTATTGATCGTTCATTGGAGACGATTCTGCATGCTGGTAATTATCGTAACCGTATCCGCTTCATTGCTGTTTCGAGAACGAAAGATGCACAGCAACGGATTGATTTTGAAGGGAGAAAATGGGAGGTATCGGCACCGGAAGCGGTCATGACTTGTAGTGCGGTTGCTTATTTCTTTGCAAAACAAGTCACAGAAGTGCTCGATATTCCGGTAGGGCTGGTCATTAGTAGCTGGGGAGGTTCACGGATAGAATCATGGATGAATGAGAAAACATTAGCTTCTATTGATGGAGTAGATATAGAGGCTGCCAGAAGTTCGAAATTAAAAATGCATCATCGCTTGGGGTGTATGTACGATACAATGTTGTGGCCTGTGAGGAACTTTACCGCACGTGGTTTCCTTTGGTATCAAGGAGAGTCGAATATCTTTAACTATTACTGTTATGCTCCTATGATGACTGCTATGGTTCAGTTATGGAGAGAGGTTTGGGAAGCACCGAATATGCCTTTTTATTATGTTCAGATTGCTCCTCATAAGTATAAAGATAGTCAGGATACGGATGCGGCTTTATTAAGAGAAGCGCAGATAAAAGCTCTTGAAATAATACCCAACTCCGGCATGGTTTCTACTGCCGACATTGGTGATGAGTTTTGTATTCATCCTCCTCAAAAAGATGTAGTAGGACTTCGTTTGGCTACTCTGGCTTTAACTAAGACATATAACATTTGTGGACTTCCATCTACCGGGCCAACGATGACGAAAGTCAATTACTCAGAAGGTAAGGCAATTGTCACTTTTGATAATGCTTCTGCCGGATTGACACCAGCATTCTGTAACCTGAAAGGATTTGAGATTGCAGGGGCTGATAAGAAATTTTATCCGGCTCAAGCACAAATTATAGACCGTACACCCACAGTGAGAGTTTGGAGTGAACAAGTAGAACAACCGATAGCTGTGCGGTATGCTTTTCGTAACTATGTAGGAAATATTTCATTGCGTAATACTTTTGGATTAGCTGCATTCCCTTTTCGAACGGATGCGTGGGATGATGTGAAATAAACAAGATGTTTTATTCAGGATAATTGATCATACTTTCTTTATAATAATCTCATAATAAATTAAGTATGATATTATCCTGAATATAATCATTATATAGTTCTTTGTTCTTTATTAAACCTTAATATTGCATTTACTACTCGGAAATTAAGTTGGAACCCATGTTGAATAAGATGAGCATCTCAAAATATATATCATTAGAAGTGGTGTCAGCGAGCGATAGCAATGGTGATTCAGATTCAGATAGTGGTGGGAATCCGGGTGGCAATAGCGGAAGGGAAGCTCCTGATCCGGCAGCTTAATTGAAAGAGTGGATGTTGTGTTACAACAAAACATAGGGTATTTTACCGAGGATACCCTATGTTTTTGTTGTTGAAAATGGAAGCTAGTTTATTTGTATAAATGATATAATAGTACTATTATTAGATTCATTGATTGTATTCTCACTAAATATGCCTTTATCAATTTTTGCAGCAACCAATTCACCAGTAGAAAATTTTCGAGCTCTAAAATGTACTATATCATCAGATTGCACATATATCTTCGAGTATATTATGTTTGGATAATCATAAAAAATGTAATTCCCGGCTCCATTAAATATCATTTCTTTTGTTCCATTTGTTAGATTAAGGCGGAAAATATCACCATCTTTTTCCCAATAAAGATAATTTTCAGTACAATGTATATCATAAATTGTATAAGAATTAACCGCACAAGTATAATCAATAATATTGTTTGGACTTTTTATTACTAATACTTTCTCTTTATTGAATGCAACAGTCATATTATCTTTTCTTAGTATTGAAAAATAAATATCATTCGGTGTATTGGGGTCGTATATAATATTATGGGTTATGACTTGAGTTTCAGGGTTAATTAATGTTTGTTTAAGTTTTCCATCTTCAAAATAAAGTAAACCGCCATTTTCATATTTCTTTAAAGTAAATCCTGAAGGCATATTATCTCTATCGCCAATAACTTTTGTTCCATCAGGTAAGATGCATAGTAAGTGGTCAGTACTTTCCACTCGACAATATACAGTTCCGTTATAATCTACATCATATTGATTGACAATATAGTTATCCGATATTCTGTTTGCTATAATTTTGTTATTGATATTACCTTGAATTTTATAAATGGGACGATTGTTGTTTTCATTGATTGTTGCATATATGTATTGGAATTTGTCATAGGGAGGAATATAATACTCATGATCATATTGTCCCCAAAATGATTCTGGAATTTCAAATACTGCTCCATCGGTCTTTCTTATATAGTATTCGTATTGACCTTCTGATGTTTCGAAGTTGAAAGCGATTAAATTATCATTAGCAGGAAATATTTTGCTGTTGAAAAACTCAATGTTATTTCCGTTTTCATCTTGTACTTTAATTTTTGAGCTTGTTCCATCTGCAAGTATTTTATATAAAGCATATGAACTGTTTGTTCCTAAATCTCTAGTTTGTATTATGCTAATATTGTTAACTGTAGTATATAAAGCTTTAGCACCTGATATGTCTAAATGTGTGACTTTCCCTATAGTTATAGTTGGGTTGATTGATTCACTTTTTTCTTTTTCACAACCATATAAAATAGTGATAATTAATGTTGCTAATAAAATTCTTTTCATATCTTTTTGTGTTGAGTTTTTGACAAATGTAATTCAAAAAAGATTAGATTGTTAGGTTTTATAGATATTTCTCATTTTTAATCTAAAAATCAACTAAAGGCTGATACAATGAAAGATTGACTTGCCTATGTTTTAAGATGATTTCTTTGCTGTTTTGCCTATGTTCTTAAAATAAAAGGTGCTGATATACATATCTAAACTGGAAATCCTTCCGTCCTCGGAGGGATTTCTTTTTAATTATACGTGTCTGTAAATTTGTCCGCGGATTTTATTTATCAGATATAACTTATTAGTTGCCAAGTATTAATATCTGAATTTTTCTTTCGTTTTATATGGATAATGTGTATATTCGCACAAAACTCATATCAAAAATGTGTAAATTATCACATTTCTGATATTAAAAATGTGATTTGTTATGTTTGAAAGAGATATTATCAGGCAATTGTCGGCATGGAAAATGGACGTGAATAGGAAGCCACTTGTTATTCATGGGGCTCGTCAAGTAGGAAAGACATGGGCTTTGAAGTATTTCGGGAAGGTATATTTTGAGGATGTCGCCTATTTTAGTTTGGATAAAGATGAAAGCGGGCTTTGCGATATCTTTAAAACGACTAAAGATCCTAGGCGGATTATTCAGCAATTGTCTTTCTTGCATGGGAAGAAAATCAATCCTCAAACGACTTTACTCATATTGGATGAGATTCAGGAGTGTAATGAAGCACTAAACGCACTGAAATATTTTTGTGAGGAAGCTCCCGAATATGCGGTAGCTTGCGCAGGTTCTTTATTAGGTATTTATTTGAATCATATTGGCAATTCCTTTCCGGTGGGAAAGGTGAATCATTTGTCTATGTATCCGCTTACTTTTACGGAATTTCTGAAGACAAAAGACCCGAATATGTATGAGTATCTGTGTTCTATTAAAGAAATAGCTCCTCTTCCTCAAATATTTTTCGATAAGTTGCGTGAATCATTTGTTGCCTATTCCATTTGTGGCGGTATGCCCGAACCTGCTACTCTAATGATTGACTTCAATGATATGGAAAAGGTGGATTCGGCACTTCGGGATATCTTGAATGACTATGCATTGGATTTTGTAAAACATACTACGTCGGCATTGGCTCCCCGCATTAATTATGTATGGAATTCCTTGCCTTCACAATTGGCGAAGGAAAATCGTAAGTTTGTTTATCAGTTGGTGCGTCCCGGCGCCCGTGCTCGTGAGTATGAAGATGCTATTTTGTGGCTGGAGCAGGCAGGACTTATCAATAAGGTCGTATTGAGCAAGTCACCCAAATTACCATTGAAAGCGTATGATGATTTGAGTACATTTAAACTTTACGCATTAGATGTAGGACTGTTGAGGCAGTTGTCGGAGCTGGACGCAAGTGTTTTGCTTCTGTCTACTCCCGGCTATATGGAATATAAGGGAGCTTTGGCAGAGAATTATGTGTTGCAGAGTCTTACGGCACAGTTCCAGGCATCTTTTCGGTATTGGACTTCCGGCAATAAGGCTGAAGTAGATTTTCTGCTTCAATACGACAATCATATTTATCCGATAGAAGTGAAAGCAGACCAGAATGTAACAGGTAAAAGTCTGATTCAGTATGAGAAGCTTTTCCAACCCGTTTACCGGATTCGGTATTCAATGCTGAATTTGAAACAAGATGGTAATTTGATTAATATCCCCCTGTTTTTGGCAGATAAGACAAAAGAGCTATTGAAGGATAAAAGTTAAAAGAGTCTTCTGAAGGAATTAGTAACCTTCTTAAAAAACGATGATTCTTAAAAAAGGAATATTTAATCATTGGAAGAAGGACGTGAATTACAGTTTGGTAAAGAAAAGTAGGAAAATGTCCTGCATTTGTAATTACACGATTCTCCCTTTCTGCTGTTTCGAAAATATGCCTATCAAGCTGCGATAGATTTTTATGTATTTTTGTTATTTGGAGAACAGATGCCCGAATAACTAATCATTTTATTGTTTTTTCCTTTCCGATATATTATGGTAAACTAGAGATAAAAATGTTTCTTAATAGTCCATTTTTATCTTCTTCACCGAGGAGCGATAGCTTCCCCGGTGAGGAACAAGTCGATGCACACCGAGGAACACTTCGTTGGTTTTAAAGCAATGAGCGGTTTCTGAATAGAGAAAGATGCATATCCTGTTTGCTTTCATGCAATATTAGGCATCTTTTTGTATGCTCATGCATTTATTTATGCAGTTTATTTTCCGGTTCGTTATTTTCTAATTGGCCATTTCCTTGTATAATATTAAAAATAGAACATTGAAAGTATATATTATCAAGTGTATAATTATTTAAAAGACGCTTATTGATGGAAGGGCGTTCGGTGCTGAATGTTCGGCTAAAGACGGTGGGTGCTTATAATGTAGTATGGATGAAATGCAATTATATAAACAATATCAATAAGTGATTTTTCATTTTGAAGTGGCAGATTGAATAGCGTTTGTTCAAGTTGGAAGAACTTTCCTTTTTAATCAATAGTTAGTGCTTCAGGTAATACAACTTTCTTTTCTTAGTCTTTTTTGCTTATGTTTTTGGAATAAGGTCTTATCTTTGTTCCCGTCTGAAGAAAAGAACGAACTGTTTAGGCTGATAGTTAATATAATATTGAACCATTGAAAATAAATAAAGTCATGAAAAAGATTTGCCTTCTTCTCTTTTTGCTTTGTGCTTGCATTGCTCAAGCACAAAATGCTTATCGCACAAACAAAGATATATCTTATGTCTCTGGCTCCGAAACGGACACCTATCGTCTGGAACGTTGTAAACTGGATATTTATTATCCTGAAAACAAGAAGGATTTCTCAACTATTGTCTGGTTTCACGGTGGTGGTATGGAAGGTGGAAATAAATTTATTCCCAAAGAATTGAGAGAACAAGGGTTTGCAGTAGTGGCGGTGAATTACCGTTTGAGTCCGAAAGTAAAGAATCCGGCTTACATCGAAGATGCGGCTGAAGCTGTGGCATGGGTTTTCAAGAATATTGAAAGTATATGGCGGTCGTAAGGATCATATTTTTGTTTCTGGTCATTCTGCGGGAGGTTATCTTTCGTTGATTCTGGCAATGGATAAAAAATACATGGCAGCATACGGAGCAGATGCCGATAGTGTAGCTGCTTATCTTCCGGTGAGTGGTCAGACGGTGACACATTTCACTATTCGTAAGGAACGCGGTTTGCCTGACGGTATTCCGGTGGTTGATGAGTATGCTCCGGTAAATAAGGCTCGTAAGGAAACAGCTCCTCTCGTGTTGATTACGGGGGACAAGCATCTGGAGATGGCGGCAAGATATGAAGAAAATGCGCTGCTGGAAGCTGTCTTGAAAAGTATAGGTAACAAGAAGGTGACTTTGTATGAAATGCAAGGATTCGATCATGGTCAGGTACTCGGCCCGGCATGTTATCTGATTGCAGATTATGTGAAGAGATTCAAATAATGTAGTTATAAATAAGAATAGATTGGAAGATGAAAACACGCAGTGATGCTTTTCAGTTTGGGAAAGAATTGGATTGGGAGAAACCGGCTCCGGGAATCCGCCGCCAGATAATGGGGTATGACGGGCAACTGATGATGGTGAAAGTGGAATTTGAGAAAGGTGCCGTCGGCTCTATGCACCAACATTATCATAGCCAGGCTACTTATGTTGCAAGCGGTAAGTTTGAATTGACCATTGGAGATCGGAAAGAAATTCTTTCTACAGGTGACGGTTATTATGTGGAACCTGACCAACCTCATGGATGTGTTTGCCTGGAAGCAGGTGTATTGATTGATACATTCAGCCCTATGAGAGCTGATTTCTTAATATAATATCTGGTAGGAAGTCAGATATATGTGGTATGAATTTACCACATATATGGTATTTACCCTGAACAGAATCCGCACTATCTTTGTCATATATTAAAACAAGAGAAATTTAAAACAGATATATATGGAAAAGATAGCAAGAAAATTGACGGATTTGGTAGGTAACACTCCGTTATTGGAACTTAGTAACTATAATACAAGTAACGACCTGAAAGCTCGTCTGATTGTAAAGATTGAATCTTTCAATCCCGCAGGAAGCGTGAAGGACCGCATAGCATTGGCTATGATTGAGGATGCAGAAACGAAAGGAATTTTGCATCCCGGAGCAACTATCATTGAACCGACCAGTGGGAATACCGGTGTGGGATTGGCTTTTGTTTCAGCTGCTAAAGGCTATAAACTGATTCTGACGATGCCCGATACCATGAGTATCGAACGGCGTAATCTTCTGAAAGCTTTAGGGGCGGAATTAGTATTGACTCCTGGTGCGGATGGCATGAAAGGAGCCATTGCCAAAGCTGAAGAACTGAAGGCGGTCACTCCGGGAGCTGTCATTTTACAACAATTTGAGAATCCTGCTAACCCCGCCATGCATTTACGAACTACTGGTCTGGAAATATGGAGAGATACCGAGGGGAAAGTCGATATCTTTGTGGCCGGAGTAGGTACTGGCGGGACGGTTAGCGGTGTAGGTGAAGCGCTGAAGATGCGTGATCCGAGTATAAAGATCGTGGCAGTAGAACCTTCTGATTCTCCGGTACTCTCGGGAGGTAAACCAGGTCCGCATAAGATTCAGGGAATCGGTGCAGGGTTTGTTCCTAAAACGTACAAGGCTTCTATCGTAGATGAGATTATTCAGGTGCAGAATGACGATGCCATTCGTACGAGTCGTGAATTAGCCAAACAGGAAGGTTTGTTGGTAGGCATATCTTCAGGCGCAGCCGTATATGCTGCTACGGAACTGGCGAAGCGACCGGAAAATGCCGGGAAAATGATTGTTGCATTATTACCCGATACAGGCGAACGTTATTTATCTACCATTTTGTATGCTTTTGAGGAATATCCTTTGTAATAATACCGCTTTCCTTCAGATAAAAACAACCGCTCCTTTGGGCTCAAACGATTGTCTTTTTGTTGTAGACATACGGTCGTTTGGATCAAGAGGAGCGGTTGTTTAAATTTGGTTGAACAGCCGTTTGAGACTGTTCAACTGGTTAGATGATAATTTGAGTTCACCGCAAAGTAACGCAGTGTCTCATAGAGTTATTGTCGGGAGTGTATACATTAATAATGCACATTTACTTATAAATACCTACTTATAAATGCCTACTTATAGGTAATAGTCAATACTTGATTTCCGCATTGCATACGGAAATCCCCTTGTTCCAGTACCCATTGCCCGTCGGAATTGACAAAAGCCAAGTCGCTGCCTTTGATGGATAGAGTGATAGTCTGGGTTTCGCCCGGTTGCAGTTCCACCTTTTTGAAGGCTCGTAACCGGCGGTTTTCGGGAGTAAGCGAAGCCACAAGATCACTGCTGAATAGCATGACAACTTCTTTTCCGGCATATTTACCGGTATTGGTTACGTCTATGGAAAAGTGCAAATCATCTCCTGCGGTAAACGAAGATTTGTCCGTTTGGAAGTTGCTGTATTCGAAAGTGGTGTAGCTCAATCCGTATCCGAAAGGCCATTGAACTGAGACTACTGCATTGTAGTCATAAGCTCCTTCCATTTTGTCCATCTCTTCACTCACCCGATAATCGTAGGTAGTCAGTGCTGCTTCGTGTCGCGGATATGTGTAAGGCATCTTGGCACTGGGGTTCACGTCTCCTGCCAGAATGTTCGCCAATGCGTCGCCACCATAGTTTCCGGGTAATAGAATGTCAATAACAGCATCAGCCAATGGCTCTAGGTCGTTGATAATGCGGGGACGACCCTCATTAAGTATCAGGATGATCGGTTTTCCCGTAGCGGCAAGTGCCTTTACCAGTTTGCTTTGGTTGGCAGAGATGGCAAGCTCGGAAAGATTACCGGGTGTTTCGCAATATGAATTTTCACCGATGCAGGCGATAATAATATCCACGTTGCGGGCGGCGGCCACAGCTTTCTCAATTTCCGGTTCATTTTCTTCCATGTAAGCACCTTCGGGTTTGTAGGTTACGCCCTGTTCCAGACGGACATGATCGGCTCCGAATTTGTTGCAGATTGCTTCGTAAATGGTATTATATTTGTCGGCAAATCTATCGGTCAGATGTCCTTGCCACGAATAGCTCCAACCGCCGTTCAAGCAACGCATAGAGTTGGCGTTCGGACCGGTTACCAGTAGCTTTTTCCCTTGAGGAAGCGGAAGAATATTATCTTTATTTTTTAGCAATACTTCCGATTCTTCAGCTGCATGAAGTGCGATAAGTGCATGCTCCTTGCTGCCGAAGAGAGGATAATCTTTCAATAAAGTGTTCGGATGATCGAACAGACCCAGACGGAATTTAAGTCTAAGCACCCGGCGGACGGCATCGTCAATACGGTTCATGGGTATTTTCTTCTCTTGCACTAACTCTTTTAGTAGTGTACAATAATTGAGATCATACGGTTCCATAGCCATGTCTATACCTGCATTGATTGCCATTTCGATGGCTTCTTTTTTGTTTGCTGCCACATGTTCGCGGGTATAAAGATTGTTGATGTCCGCCCAGTCGGTGATTAACATTCCGTCCCATCCTAAGTCTTCTTTCAGCCATTGTGTAAGGAGTTCGCGGTCGGCGTGCACAGGCTTTCCGTTGATGGAACCACTGTTGACCATTATAGTCAGTGCACCTGCTTCCACACAAGCCTTGAACGGTGCAAAACATTTTTCACGCAGTTCGGAAACAGATATATAAGCCGGTGTGCGGTCCTTGCCGGTACGTGGCATGCTGTATCCCATGTAATGTTTCACGGAGGTGGCGATTCGGTCGGCGGGAATATGGTTAGGATCATCTCCTTGGAAGCCTCGGACAGCAGTGCTGCCCATAATGGCATTGACTAAACAGTCTTCTCCATAATTTTCCCATACACGCGGCCAACGGGGATCACGTGCCATATCGACAGTGGGGGAGTATGTCCAGGGACAATTGCTAGCCCTTGTTTCATAAGCCGTTACACGTGCCGCTTCGTAGGTCAAATCCGGATTGAAGGCAGCACCCATATTGATATTTTGAGGAAAGAGCGTGCCGCCCAATGTATAGGTAGTACCATGATTCTGATCCAGGCCGTAGATACATGGAATACCAATCTCCGCCATCGACAGTTCTTGTATTCGACCGATAATCTCGTTCCACTTTTCAGGGCTTTGTGCTACCGGGCCGGGAGCATTGAGAAACGAACCTACCTTGTATTCAGCAATCGCTTTGTGGAGTTTTGCCTCGTCCAATTGGAATTCTCCATTTATCGTCTCTCCTAATACATCAATAGCAAGCTCGGTCATTTGCCCTATCTTGGCGTCAAGATCCATCTTTGATAGAAGCTCTTCCACTTGTTGTTCTATTTTAGCGTCTTCAGGAATGGCAGTGGGAACTGCCTGTTTGGAACAGGCAGTCATTGCGATAGATGCGGTCATTAATATAATATTTCTTAGTTTCATTATGATTTGTTTTTAAGTAGCATCGTTTATGTAATCTGTCATTCAGAGGGCTTTAACCCGAAGAATGACAGATACTTATGGTATGAATGATTTTTAAACTTACTTAGGAACATTATTTCACGGTTACCAAATCTACATAATAGCCATGTCCTACACATAAGAATCCGGCTTCAGCTTGAATCTTATTCAACATGTCTTGTGTTAGTATCAGTGTATATTCACCGTTTTCCGTAAATTCCATCTCACCCGCCAAGCCTGTCCAATAGCCTGTGGCAAGCTGCATTTTATGATATTCGGCAGTAGGTTCTATGGAGTAGACTACTTTCAGTGTCGACCCGGCTGTGATACCAGCAAATACATCCATTGGAATCAAACCAAAAGTTTTGTTGGGGTCACCGTCCGGCTTATCCCACGAAACGTAATGGTGTCCTGCCCAAAGCGTTATTTCGGTAGATACGGTCACAGTCTGTTCGGTAGTCGTAATATTATCGTTCAAGAACTGCACAGCCTCTCCGCTACGGGTTTTGCCTGTCAGCGTATAGCTTCCATCAGACAAATCCGGACAAGTCAGCGTAACTTCCGTAGAAGATTGATTGCTGAATTGAGACACCGTCTGTCCGCCGATAGTTAGAGAAGCGATGTTTTCAAGATTGATACCGGAAATGGTCCAGTCCACGTTGGCAGTAGCCCGGTTAGCACCCGAAATGACAAGGGAAGCATTGGTTACTTTCACCATGTCGGCTCCATATTGATTGCCGTCGGCATCTTGCAGAACGATACGGTAATCGCCTTCGCTTACGCCTGTCGGAACGATGTATTCCAGATAGTTCTCGTCTTCCGATTCAACATAAGTAGGATCGGTGATCGTGTTTCCTCCCAAGAGGATGGCTGTTACGTTCTGTAAATTACTGCCATATAAACGGGCAGTCTTACCGGGAGATACAATTCTCTCAAAAGCTACTTCTTTAGATTGAGGGTCATCAGCCAACGGATTGACCACCACTAATCCTTCACGGGAAGTCTTCTTCCCTTTCACAGTTTCCACTTCTATTTTCAAATTATACGTACCGGCTTTCAGACTACGGTTGATTTCTTTGTCGGAGTCGGTACCCGATTCTACTTCCTGTCCATCAATGAACCAGGTTACTGTGGTGTAATCTTTCGGAGTCACGGTCAGCGCGATGGATAAGTTCGCATCCCGGCTGATGTTGGCGAATGTAGCCAATTGCCCGTTCGTTCTGTCAGGGAATACCGGGGCAAGGATATGCGGATCATCATTTTCCGTCACCGTAGCGAACGGTTCTTCCTCGGTGCATGCAGTAAATGTGGAGCCTACAGCGAGTAGGGCAAATAGTGCAATATATATCTTTTTCATAATGGATGATTGTTTAATAGTTAGTTTTCAGTATCCCACCACAGAAGGCTGTGCCAATTGTCTGTTCCTCCCATGCGCTCGATGGCTTCATTGTAGCTCTTTTTATTATAGGAAGATTCCAATACAGGATAGCATAGACGTACCGGAATTTCCGTTCCACCGGTGAGGTATTGTCCGAACCCATATTCTGCCGGTGATTTCAACTTCGGATAACCGGAACGACGCACGTTTGCCCAACATTCGGCAGGATTGGTGAAGTGAAGAATCCAGGCCTGTGTATTGATAGCTTCAAGTTTCTGATTGTCCGTATGTCCGAACGCCCCTTTATCTTGAATGAATGCATCAAACTCTGCATCAGTAGTAGCCGTGCAACCGTAGTTGTCTGTCAGGAAATCCATAGCCGCACGCACTCCTTGTTTGTAAAGATCTTCTGCCAAAGCACTGCCAACGTTCCATTTTTTCACAGTAGCTTCTGCCATCAGGAACTTCACTTCTGCAGAGGTCATCACTACGCCCGGATTGTCGCTTTTTAGGAAATTATTGGCAAGTTTGGGTTCCACTTCACGAGCCATGGTTGCTGTAACAGAAGGGTTGTTAACGGCTAATTCCGCACAAATATCGCTGTCGTATCCTGTAGGCCATGGCTCCCACGAGTAGGCACCCGGGTCGCGCGGACTGAAATCAATCCCTTTTTCAATCATCTCCTGGGTGATGTCGACACGATTGTCGGGACTGGTGGCACTCATCAGCCCGTCATAATAACAACGGGAAATTTTGAATGTACGAGGGTCACCGGAATTGTATAACTGATTAAAGAAAGTGGAGCAGAGGTAACTTGGATTATTAGCGGGGTCGTTGCCGAACAACAACTGTGACAATGAATTTCCGCGATAATCAGAGTAAGCTTCTTGTCCGAAACTAAATGCGATTGTCATGTATTTGATGAGCGCATCGCTTGAGGCGTCCGTTATCACACCCCCATTGGCAGCCAAAGCGTTTTCAAATTCCGTTTGTGCCTTTGTAGGAATGACATTGGAGATTCGCATGGCAAAACGTAGGCGAAGCGAGTTTGCCAGTTGTTGCCATTTAGTTACATCACCGGCATAGATGAGGTCACCTGTCACTTTATCTTTGGTCGGATCGATTTTATTGACGGCATCTTCCAGCTCCAGAAAGAAAGCGTTGTAAATATCTTCCTGTTTGTCATACTTCGGATTGAACTTTCCTTCGAGGAATCCCAGGCCGGCTTCACTGAAAGGAGCGTCTCCGTAAGTGTCGGTGATGATAGACATAAGATAAACCCGATAAATGCGGAGCACAGAGTTGATATTCACTTTCTCTGCATCTTCGGCTGTGCGATATTGAGCATCAATGATATTCTTCAGGGATTGAGTGTAGAACGATGTCCAGATACGGCTCATTTCATTATTGTCTAGCGTATGGCGTCCGCCGTAGTTGGTGGTGTTCCAACATCCCATCAGTTGTTGGGTGAATGCATAATGGTAGTTACGGTAGATTTCCATCATACTAAGGTCTCCGTACGTTTGCAGTTGGGCAGTGGTGAGCTGCGCATTCGGGTCGATGGTAGCGGCCTTGGAAGGGTCGGTATTCATGTTTTCCATGTATTCATCGCTGCAAGAAGCGAAAAACAGGGCACATGCCATCGTGATGATTGTGATGTATTTAGATTGTCTCATGATATATCTTTTTAGAATTTCACATTTACATTAAAACCATAGCTTCTGCGGAAGGCAACGAACCGTATTCAAGTCCCATACCGGTGGTATTGTTGTAGTTGGAATCCGGGTCGATATTCGGGATATTCTTCCATACGATGAACGGATTGCGGGCAACGAACGAAACGGTCAGTCCGCTTACTACATTCTTCAGCCAGGATTTGGGTACATTATAACTCAACGTCAGTTCACGGCATTTCACGTATGAGTTGTCGTAAATAAACATAGAAGGTGCATTACGGCAAACGCTCATCCAGTAGTCTTCCGGATTGATGTAGATGTCGTTGGGACGATATGTTCCATCACCGTTGTCGATGACACCCGGAGCAACGAATCCGCCTGTCGGCTTCCAGTTATCGGCTCCTTTTGCAATGCCGGCTGCCAATCTTTCTTCTTCCGAGCGATACCAGGCGTCGCGTCCTGCCAGTGTTTCCGGACTTTTACCCGATTCGTAAGCAGCACGGGCAGACATAGAATAGAGGTCGGCGCCTACTTTCACATCGAATACCGCTACCAGCGAAAGATTCTTGTAGGTAAAGTTGGTGAGTAATCCACCTGTCCAGTCCCAAGAGGCATTACCTAATACGTGGTTGCTCTTGTCATATTGTGGCAGACCGGTTTGCGGGTCAATCAGAATATCTCCCTTTTCGTTCCGTTGGAAGTCCGGGCCTACAATAGAACCAAAGTTCTCGCCTACCTTAGCGGCTACCTGAACGTCGAGCCAAGATGCTTTTTCCAGTTCAAACATATCCGATTCGCCATCCAGTTCTTTTACCTTGTTGCTGTTCTTGGAGAAGTTCAGATTAATGTCCCAGGAAAAATCGCGTGTTTGAATCGGTCGTGTGCTAAGGGCAATCTCAATACCTTTATTTTCTATCTTGCCGGCATTAATCAAGCGATAGTTATAACCGGTTGTCCAGGAACTTGCCATTCCCATAATCTGGTTTTTACTGATTTGAGAATAGTAGGTGAAATCCAGTCCGATACGGTTCTTCAGGAATTTCAATTCCAATCCCATTTCCACGGAGTTTGTTTTGGTTGGTTTCAAGTCTTTGTTGGGGATGGTTCCGTTATCGATATATCCGATGGTATATCCGGGATAAGCATATTTGGATTTCGTATAGACGAGTCCCAATTGGTAAGGATCGGTATCGCTACCTACTTGCGCCCATGACATACGCACCTTTCCGTAAGGCAGGAGGTCGCCCAGTTTTGTCAGCTCGGAGAATACAAAGCTGCCGGAGAAAGAAGGATACATATACATGTTGTTGCCAGTGGGAAGGGTAGACGATTGGTCGCCACGCAACGTAGCATCGAGGTAAAGCATGTGTTTCCAGCCCACGTGCTCCGTAAACCGAATTAATCTGCTTGCGGTAACTGCCGGGCACTACACTGATCTCGTTGAAGCTCGTCAATGAAGGGACATCGCGTATCTTCATGTCTTGAGCGGTGGTAACGGTGGTCTGGTTGTTCACCTTATATACATTACCGCCTAACGTAGCGTTGAAATCGAAATCACCCCAATGGTTGTTGTAGAGAGCCAACACTTCAAAGTTGTACATGCGGTTGCGGAAAGCGCTGTTTTGAAGTCTTCCGGCTTCGAATCCGGGAGTGGTAGGCGCTTTGTAATCATCGAACGTGAACCAGTTGAGTTCGGCACCCAGCGTTGCCTGAAGTTTCAGATGTGGGTCGATGTTCCATACGGCCTTGCCGTTCATGCGGAACAAGTCTTTCTTGGATTTATTGAAGTTCTTATAGATATCCCAATACGGATTCACGTTGTAGGGATCCATACCGTTCCAGTTGGAGTATTCGCCATCGGCAGTCTGATAGGTTTGCAACCATTCCTGGTCGTAGGTGGTGGCAAGGGTCATCAGGTTTTTACCGATATTGGACTTGCTGTCGCCCAGTGCCGGACGGTTCTTCACGTCTTCCCGTGTATAGTTGACGCTGAAATCCAAGTCTACCTTTCCTGCAGACGTATTGGCGCGCAGGTTGAAAATGTCACGGCTCATGTGAGTCTGGGGAACAATGTCTTTATTGCGCATGTCCGTATAGGTAAAGCGAATTCCGGTTTTTCCGCTGTTCACACCTATGATGGCGGAGTTGGTGGCGGTGATACCCGTGCGGAAGAAGTTGGACGTATTGTCGGGGACAATGAGGAAAGGGCGTTCTACGCCGTCGAAATACTTCAACATGTTTGAACCGTCCGCTTTTGGGCCCCAACTTTTGTTTGTGTTGGATATGGCATCATAGCTATAAGTACCGTTGCTTCCCATACCGTATATCTGTTGCACTTCGTCCCATTTGGCAAGTTGGGTGTCGAAAGTCAGTGTTCCGTTATATTCCACGCTGACTTTATCCTTGTTGGCTCGCTTGGTTGTAATCAAGATAACACCGTGGCTGGCACGGCTACCATAAAGTGCAGATGCTGCAGGGCCTTTCAATACCGACATATTTTCTACGTCATCGGCATTGATGCTCGAAATACCGTCGCCCAAGTCGAAGCCGCCGTTTGTACCGGCACTGCCGAAATTGGTATTGTCCAAAGGTACACCGTCCACTACATAAAGAGGCTGGTTGTTTCCGGTCATTTCGGTACTGCCTCGCAGAATAACGCGCGTAGAACCGGAAGGACCACCAGCGGTCTGGCTGACTACCAATCCCGGCACACGTCCTGCCATGGAGTTGATAAGATTCGTTTCTTTGGCTTTGGTCAAGGCTTCACCTTTCACTTCGTCAATGCCGTAGCCCAACGCTTTGCGCTCTCTCTTGATACCAAGGGCGGTAACTACCACTTCATCCAATGCTTTGGCATCCTCTTTCAAGGTGATGTTCAAAGGACCTCTTCCCGCTTTCACTTCCTCGGATTTATAACCCACGTAGCTGACAACGAGCGTAGCTCCCGCTTTTACATTCAAACTGAAACTTCCATCCAGATCGGTAATCGTTCCGTTGGCAGTTCCTTTCTCCACTACGGAAGCCCCAATGATAGGGCCTGTGGCATCGCTCACTTTTCCGGTTACCTTGTTACTTTGTTGTTGAATAGCCTGGGAACTTGGTTCCGTTGCTGCATACACTTGCTGGAAACCTCCCGCCATCCAAAGGGCGAGTGTTCCGCAAAACAATAGATACTTACATTTTTCCATATTCATAGCATGTATATTTAAGATTCCTATAATATTTTCACCCAGTCGATGTACATCTTCACTTTCTGACCGTCTTTCAGGCCCGTCAGTTTATGAATGTCGGTAATCCCTGTAAACGCACCTCCCACGGCAAGGTTGAACAGAATGTAGAAGTTGTCATGAAAGTATGTGTTCGAGCTAATGTCGAACGTATGAAACTTGACGTTGTCGATGGATATTGTCAGGCTGTTTTCATCCCAATCCAGAGAGTAGGTGTGATAATTGCCGTCTTGCAGGCTGTTGGCCACATTGGCTTTGTAGTATTGCTGTTCGTGAGCCGCTGCGCTGGGGCCATAGTGAATGGCGGTGTTCACTTGTTTTTCCGAATCGCCCGCAGCCATTCCGCTCTGTTCTCCCATTTCCATAATATCAATCTCCCCGCATGCCGGCCATTCTTTGTCGTTATCTCCCATCATCCAGAACGCAGGCCACAGTCCGCCGTTAGTCTTGGGAAGCTTGATGCTTGCTTCTATCTTGCGATACTTGAAACTCTTTTTCCCTTTTGAATTGATTCTGCCTGAATAGATTTTATTCCCTTTGCGTTCGGCGGTAAGAATCAGAACCGATTTATCCCCGTCCTTTCCTACCGATACATGAGCGGCATCGTATGCCTGTAGCTCTTGATTGGTCCAGCCGGGTTCATGAGTTTCTTTCGTCCATACTTTTTCGTCGAAAAAGTTGAAATCGTCTTTAAAAAGAATGTCTTGTGGATTTTCTTCCGGTTCCGTTCCAACAGAATCCGACGAACAGGATTGTTGCGCGAAGCAAACGGATAAAAATAGGAATAGTGCTACTTTTTTCATCGTTTTAGCATTTTAAAAGTTAAACGTAATATGTGCTTTATACTTGTAAAGCTTGGTGCAAAGATGCTAATATCCGGCTGAAACGATGGTTAGATTGCTGACATATTAGGTTTGATTGCTGACAAATCTGCTGATTTTTATCGAACGGACGTTATCTTACCCATTCTTTTTCGAAGATTGTTGCTATACAAGAATGAGGTAAATGATAATTTTGCGGAGTGCCCTGAAAGGGTTTAATTATATAGCGTAGGGCAACGCCCTACGAAAAAACACACCAGCCACAAGCCCTGAAAGGGCGGAACTGTATACAATTATGCCCTTTCAGGGCGCAAATTCAGATTGTCGTTTTTACGTAGGGCGTTGCCCTACGCTATATAATTAAGCCCTTTCAGGGCACTCCAATAAATATATAATTGTAAGGCTTTCAGCCTAACTGCTAAATTCCCATTTAATTAAGAACGGTACGGAAATGAGGTAAACTCATACAATTATAATTCAAAAAAACTTCCGTAAACATTCTCAAGTATACTTATCACTATGAGAAAAAATACTCATAGGTATGAGAAGAAATACTCATTATAATGAGAACTTTTTCTCATTGCAGTGAGAATATACCCTTGTCAGAATAGGCTGAAACAGTTCATTACTGTACCGGAAACGAGCTAATTTTAATTCAAAACCGAACATGAATGCTTGTCTACTTCCCACTATATTTACTTGGCTGCATCCCGAATTGTTTCTTGAACAATGAACTGAAATACTTCGTGTTGACAAATCCGGTTTCGGCGGCGACATCGGTTACGCTTTTACCTTCTTTCAGCAGTTCGGCAGCTTTTTGTAGCCGGATGATACGGATAAACTCTTGCGGCCCTTTTCCGTCAGTGATTTAAGGCGACTGTAGAATAGTGTCCGGCTCATTGCCATTTCATGGCACAAGAGATTGATGTTGAAATCGGGTTCATCCAAATGTTCAAGAACAAACCGGGTAGCTTGCATGATAAACCGGCGGTCGCCCTCGGCCATTGTTTCGCTTGCTGTCGTTACGTTTTTGTTGTCGATACTTTCATTGCTTTCATTGTCGTCACGTTTGCCGCCCGCCTCTACTTGAGCGATGGCTTGCCGCATGAAAAACTGCCGTTGCCTGTTTCGATTGTCAATCAATCCTTGTACTTTCAATTTCAGTATCTCTGTACTGAATGGTTTGGGATGTAATCATCCGCGCCTTTCCTCAATCCTTCCACTATTGCTTCGTGGTTAGCCTTTGCCGTCAGCAGAACGACGGGAATACCCGATGTGTCAGGATTTTCCTTGACCATTCTGCAAAGCTCGTCACCCCGTATGCCGGGCATCATGACGTCGGAGAGGATGATGTCCGGATATTCATTGGCAAGACAGGCGATAGCTTCGTGTCCGTCGGCAACATCAATCACCCGATAGAGGTGTTCAAAGGTCTGGCGGAGGTAGTGACGGAGAGTTTCGTGGTCTTCTACAATGAGCAATGTATTCCGGTCGTCCGGATCTTTCATTTTGTCCGTTTCGTGGCTGTTATTATCCGATGTGCCGGCAAGGTGTTCGAGGGATGATTCGTGCGACACGGGTTCGGTTACGGTGGTGGTTCGCGGCAATGTTACGATGAAAGTAGTTCCCTTGCCCTCCTCGGAACAGAAAGTGATTTTTCCATGCAGCATCTTTACAATGCGTTGCACCTGCAACAGTCCGAATCCGGTTCCTTCTTCCTGTGACTGCCGGGCATTCTCGGCTCTGTAAATATCGGAGAAGATATGCTTCTTCGCTTTCTTCGGTATGCCTATTCCGTTATCTTTCAACGAAAGGATGGCTTTGCGTTTCGTGGCTTTCAAATCCAGACTGATTTCTCCCTGGGGCATGGTGTATTTGCAGGCATTGGAAAGAAGATTGTCGAGTAACATCTCTATCAGGTGTTTGTCGGCCGAAACGAAAACGGATTCGTCGGGTTGGGTCAGATTCAGTGTCAACTGCTTCTTCTCGCAAAAAGACCGGAAGACGGAGACTTCTTTCAGCAAAACTTCATTCAGACAAAGCGGAACCGATGAAGAGGATGGTTTGTGGGCGTCTACCTTTTCAAATTCGAGCAACTGTGTGATGAGCGAATGGAGTTTCCGGGTACTTTCATGGGCCAGATTCAGGTAATAACGGGCTTTGTCCGAGAGATCCTGTTCCCGGTTCAAATCCTCCAGAGGTGCCATGATAAGCGTCACCGGCGTGCGAATGTCGTGTGCCGTGTCGATGAAGAAACGTATTTTGTCTTCGTCGTATTTCTTTTGGAGCTGGTTGCTCTTATAGCGCAGGATGAAATAGAAAACGAAGCCTATTATAAATAGGTAAATAGTCCAAGCCCACCACGAGTTCCACCATGGTTGGCTCACTTTCACTTCTAAGGTGCTTTCGGAGATAGTCTTTCCGTCGCTGCGCCGCAGGCTGCGCACCTTAAAAAGATAAGTGCCCGGCGATACCTTGGTGTAGGATGCCTTGCCCTCGGCAGACGGTTTGCTCCAGTCATTGTCATACCCCTCTAAAATATGCTGATAGACAATATCGCGCTGGAAACGATAGTTGATAGATTCAAAAGAAACGGTAAACGAGTTGTATTTATAGCCGAGCCGTACCGCACGGTCGGCAAGCATATCATGGATGGCGGGTCTCAACGATTCTTCTTCCTGGGCGTTTTGATAATCAACTGTCAGCCCAGTGAAACGCAGGAGCGTCCAGTAGTCTACGGTTGAGATGTCGAGTGGCATGATAAAGACAGCGCCATCCGTGCTGCCATACACGAACTCGCCGTTCATCAACCGGGCAAATGAGGATTTGTTATATTCCTTGTCTATATTGCCTGCATAGTTGAGGTTTGACACGCGCAGGCTGTCTATCAAGGCAATTCCTTTTCCGGTGCTGACCCACAAGCGTTTCTTGTCGTCCCGCTGCAAACTATATATATCGTTGGACGGCAATCCCTCTTGAACAGTGAAAGTCTTTACCGTCCGGTTTTCATGTCATATAGATTCAATCCTCCCCCTTCGGTTCCCAGCCACACGGTTCCGTCGTCATTGAACAGCATAGAGATGATATAGGCACTGACATTCTGATTGTGAAATTCTTGGGAATTGGCATAGTGCTGTATATTCCCTGTATGTTTGTCCACTAGGAAAAAACCGTTGACCGTAGCCACCGCTACCCGGTTTCGGTCGATAGGTTCGATGGACTGTACCCAATTCACGTCGAAAGACCGTCTGCTGCCTTTTTCTTTTTCAAACATGATCAGGCATCCGTCCAGACCTCCTATCCATAAGTCTCCCTCCATGTCTTGTCTGACGGAGAAAATATAATTGGTGGTCAATTGCCCTTGTTGCTTGGTGAGATGGCGTAACACGCGTCCGTTGTTATCCAGTAGATACACTCCGTCTCCGTACGTTCCTACCCATACGTTCCCATTTCCGGATGTGCAAAGAGAAATGGTTACGATTTCTTTCAGCACGTGTTTCCAAGTGCCTGACAGGGTGTTTCGGATGCTGATTCCATCATCGGTAGCGAACCATTGGTTGCCATCCGGGTTTTCTTCGATATCATTTACGTTGTTGCTGATGAGAGAATGGGTATTTCCCTTTTCGTGTGCTAATATCGAAATGGGATGTTTCAGCAGGATAGCCACGGATACGCCTCCCGTATAACTACCTATCCAGATGTTGCCCTGGTCGTCTCTGGTTACGGCATATACGCCGTTTCCGCGCAGATAAGTATCTGTGTCATCTCTGGTATTCATCAGTAAACGGGCTTTCTTGGTGTCCTTGTCTATCGCATACACACCGCCACCGTCCACGCCTATGAGTATGGTATGTACATCATAGTCTGTAATTGCCCGTATCGGATGAAGGAACGTGCTCCCTTGTCCCTCCAGCGCAAGCACTTTGGAAGTGTCGAGGTTCATCACAGACAAACCGCTGCCAAATGTGCCTATCCAGAGTTCTTTTTTCGGTTTGTCGCAGAACAATGTTTGTACATTCCACCCTTCCAGCAGCTGGCGTTTCTTATCCGGCAGGGCTTGTGACAGTTGCCAGACTCCGTTAGAAGTGCCCACAAAAAGCGACTCGCCGGCAAATGCGATGTCGTTGACATATTGTCCTTTCAGCACGGCAACTATACGATGGTCTGCTTCTTGCTTGTATAGTCCTTTATCCGCTCCCATCCACCGGTTCCGTCACTATCCAAACAGAGTTTGTTCAAGATGACTTCTTCCTGAATCAATTGTCCGGTGGAGGACTTGTTCAAAATGATCCAGGATGGTGGAATATCGGTAGATTCGTCCGGTGTGGTCGTAGGCGAACAGTCCTTGTTGTGCGTCGTACAATAAGTAAAGCCTGCGTCCGGCAAGATCACCATAATAGAAACTGCCCGGCAAATCATAGTTCTTTACCGTATGACCGTTGTATCTGTCTATTCCGGTTTTTGTAGCAATCCACATAGCACCGTCTCCATCCTCGACAATCGAAAAAACGCGTTGGCTACTAAGGCCTTCTGCATAGCCTACATGCCTGACATCGAACATCCGGTTGGTCAGTTCGGCTTTGACAGCTATGCTTATCATTAGTAGTAAGGTGATAACAAGATTAAAACGAACCATATTCTTTTAATTGTTGACATTACAAAGATAAAGTTTCTTTAGAAAATCCCAACAGAATAGGGGTGTGAAATTAGAAGGAATATTCAGTAAATGTTTCTATGTAAAGTCAATTAGAAAATCAACAAGATTAATATTTCCGGGAATGGCAAGTTTCTTTCTTATTCGATAACGGGCTGTTTCTACCCCACGAATAGTAAGATTGGTGAACTGCGCAATATCTTTGGTCGATAGATTTAGCCGTAACAGTGCACAAAATCTCAAGTCACTGGCTGTGAGACTGGGATATTGTTTACGCAGGTTACGGAAGAAATTCTTATGGATCATATCAAAATTCTTGTGGTAAATATCCCAGAATTCCTCCTCATTCAGGTTTCCGTTAATCTGCTTCAGTATGGTGTCTATATCATGTTGATTGATAATTCCTTTATGCTCTTGTTCAGACATAACCTCTTTCAAGCTTTCAACTGCTTTACGCTGGACTACGGCATCGAGAGCCAGGCTGGCTAATTCCTTACTTTTGACCTGTAATTCTGCTTCAAGTAATTGTTCGCGTTGTTGCGCAATGATATGTTCCTGCTCCAACATCTTGAAGTCCTGTTTCATTTTCTCTTTTTCAAACTCCCTATTACGTTTTCTTAGCATTTTGGCAGCATGCCAACGAGAGTAGAAGTATACTATTACACTCGCAAGAAGCACATATATTATCCAAGCATATATGGACAGATAAAATGGGCGTGGTTTATTGAAATAATATTCTACGGAACTAAGTACCTGACCATCGACATTTTCACTGAAGCCGTAAAATGATAATCTCCATACCCTAAGCTACCAAATGTGACTACCGGATCGGCTGATTCTGACATCAGGTCCAAGCTACTTCCCGTGAGATGATAGCAAAAACGGAGCGGTTCGCAGTTAAAATTAGGATAAGACAAATGGAAAGTTATATCCCCCCATATTTTCTTGTTGTCTTTCTTTTTGGCAGATACAGGCATTAGATGCAATTGATAATCCTGCGACAAAGAAGTAGCTTTTCTAATGAGTAAAGAATTCCTTTGCAGCAAAGTGTCTTTTTTCAGATTCATATCCAAACGCCCTATACCATTGTTGAGACAGAAATAAGTAATGTTATTGTTTACATATACATTATTATTGTTTTCATTGCATTCAAGTCCGAAAAAAGAGGAAGGGATGAAGCGTTCCATCCTGAAATTGTCATTATCATATCTTATCAGGGTGTATCCACGATAGTCGGTAAGCCAATAGAGGTTATCATCTACCGGTATAGCCATATTAATCCCATTTTTGAGAATGGAGTTAAGTTGTACGAAAGGTATGATACGTTGGTTAATATCATCATAAGTATACGTTCTTTTGCTGTCCGACAATACCACTCTTCCACGTATCTTCATAACATGCATTAGGCTTGCATTATTCTCTTCGTCTGACAATGATTTGATATACGTGCACTTTTCCACCTTTTTTAAATCCCTTGAAAGCTCTATCCTGTAGATACCGAGACTCATATGTGCAGCCCATATATTTCCACTATGATCGACCTCGAACTGGCGTACCGGATTCCAGAAGCCATCAATGGAATGAGAAAAACTCCATTTACCATTATATTTACGATAGACTCGGAGGTTATAATAAGACGACTCAATGAGAACTTCCTGCCCATTAATTATACATTTGCGCAGACACGTGCTACTAGTTTCTGTTTCAGGGATGTTACTGGCTACAGTTCCCGTTATAATTTTAGTTCCGAAATTGTTTCCCAGCAGAATTTGTGAATCAAATGTACTGATATGCCAGTTCTGTCCTTCGGTACCCTGGATAGGAACAATTGTTTGGTCGGCAAAAGAGTACAACCAGGCAGACTGGTTAGTAGCAATATATAGACTATTATTAAATGCATTGACCCCATATACCATTCCGAATGACTGTGAATTGCGGTCAGGTATCAGAATGGAATAGGGAGAACCGGTATGGATTAATGCAATGCCGATATCAAGTGCCGCCCATACATTATTATCCCGATCACAGAAAAGCCGTAATACAGAATTGTTATATAAACGATTTTCCATATCATAATGCCACTTCTCTTTTCCTTCTTTGTCAATGGCATAAATACCATTACGGATCGTTCCGAGTACGATTGTCGAATCTGATGGAATCATTACGGCACGATTCATCTGCTGACTTTTTAATTCCTGATCGATAGCGGTAGGGTGGGGAGAAAGTGTCTTTCCGTCATAGTCAAAAAGTCCGTTCCACTCGGTACATAGAATCATTTTTCCTCCTGCTGTGGGAATGACCGCAACCACAGAGTCATCTTTTAATGCTTTACGTTTAATCAATAGTTTATATTCATCATTTTCCAGAAGATAAAAATCACCGTTGACCATCTGTACATAGATTTGTCCATGCGCTTTATGAAAATACAATGGCAAATGTTGAGAGTTATAGTGTGCGGTTACTTTCTTTCCGTCATATTTAAACCAAGAACTGAATGATTGGAAATAAATGCATTCACCTATTTTGAGTATATTCCATATTTCATCATTGTGTGTTTCGATATTCTTGAGTTGGCTCCATAAGGAAGTGTATTCAAGTATACCAAGAGAGTTGCGGCTGAAATAGCCGAAATCCTCGTATGTTCCCACATAAATACGGTCACCATCAATGAGTATGGATCGCACAAGCTGATTACCGGGCATTTGATATTTACTCCACGTATAGCCATCGAAACATAATAGTCCTGTATTATTTCCAATGTACATCTCCGTTCTTTCCTTGAGCTAAAGCCCAGTTTTGTAATCCCGCTTGGTAGTCTTTGGCTGTATAGTTGGTCACAATGGGCATAAATGTAGATGCATGACTTATTACTGGGGATAAACATCCTCCTATGAAAATAAATAATAAATAGATAAAATCAGTGCGTCTCATAGAATACTCTCTCTATTATAGTGATGGAAAATAATTTCAAATATAATATCAAATAATTAAAAAATCCCAAATCAGCGAAAAAACATGCCAAAATAAGTGTCTACAAGCGATAAACGTACTAAAAACGTAGTGTTGTACAGCATAAAAGTAGTAGCGTAGTATGCGTTATTTTGCAAGAATTTTAAAAACTCCATTCCTTTGTTGCATCGATTTTTTAGCAACCTTATTATCAACTAATACGTAAAAAAATGAAGAGAAAGATTACTTTTCTTGTAGTTGCAGTGTTGTGTTTACAGACACTGCTTGCTCAAAACAAAACAATCAGAGGTACTATTGTTGATTCCTTTAGTGAACCGATCATTGGTGCGTCTGCTCATGTAAAAGGTACCTATACTGGTACTATCTCGGACCTTAATGGTAACTATACTTTGGAAAACGTTCCCGAAGATGCTATTATTACCTTCTCTTATATAGGAATGATACCTCAAGAAATTGCTGTAAAAGGGAAGAATGTAATCAATGTTCAATTAAAAGATGATGTTCAGAAGCTGGAAGAAGTGGTCGTGATCGGTTACGGTTCAGCCAAAGCCAAGGACTTGACTTCTCCCATTACGGTAGTCAAGGGGGAAGCGTTACTTTCTACTCCCGCCTCTTCACCTATGGCTGCTATGCAAGGGAAAGTGGCCGGAGTAAACGTTACCAATAGCGGTACTCCGGGAGAAGGGCCGAAGGTAGCTATTCGTGGTAAAGGATCATTTTCCAACAGTTCGCCTCTTTATGTTGTAGACGGTATGTTCTATGATGATATCAATTTCCTCAATAGTAATGACATTCAGGATATGTCCGTGTTGAAGGATGCTTCGGCTGCTGCCATTTATGGTGTGCGTGCCGCTAATGGTGTTGTTATTATCACTACCAAAAAAGGCCAACGTAATCAGAAAGCTAAAATTACCTATAACGGATATATAGGTGTACAGAAAGCTACAAACGTTTTAGAAATGGCTAACTCTCAAGAGTATTCTACTATGCTTCTCGAAGCTAATTATGATGCATATGTATCTACCATGAAGGCCTCTATTGATAAATTCGGCGGTGACTATTCCGATCCGGATTTTCATAACTGGAAATTCGATTCAGACACAGACTGGTATAAGGAGTTACTGCGGAGTGCGCTTATCACTAACCACAGTTTGGGAATTAGTGGTGGAACAGAGAAAAGCACTTATTCCGTAGGTATGAGTTATTTGTATCAGGATGGTGTAATGGATGTAGAGAATAACTATAAACGTCTCAATTTCCGTGCAGCACTCGATTATGAAGCAACCAACTGGCTGAAGGTCGGTTTCAATGGTGTATTTAGTAACTCTACCCAAGTGTTGCCACAAAATAAAGCTTGGCAGCAGGCATTTAATGCTCCGGGCATTTATCCGGTTTATGATCCGGCAAATGACAATACTTTCCCCGACAAGTATGCATCACCTGATGCAGTTGGTTTCACTGCTAACTTCTACAATCCTGTGGCAACAGCCAACTATTATGATTCACAAAATGAGAACTATCAGGTATTGACTAACTTCTATGCACAGTTCCAACTCTTGCCGGAGAAGTTAAATTTCAGAACGAGTTATAGTTATGATTATTCAGCCATTCGTGGTCGTGAATATATAGCTCCCTACTATGTAAGTAGCTGGCAACAACAGGCCGTTTCAGAATTGACAAAGAAAGATACGAACTATTACAATTACATTTGGGATAATATATTGACCTATAATAATCAGTGGGGAAAACATAACTTTGGAGCCATGTTGGGTTACTCTATGCGGCAACAACAGTACAGATATATGTGGGGAAAAGCTAATAATGTACCAGAAGGAAAGGACGAATGGCTTTATTTGAGTCAGGGAAATGCTGAAGGTGTAACTCTTGGAGATGATGGTTACTGCTATCGCGGTCAGTCTTATTTCACCCGTTTAAGTTATGACTATGCAGGGAAATATCTGTTGACATTCACTATTCGTGCGGACGGTTCTTCCAAATATCAGGAACATTGGGGATATTTCCCATCCGTTGGTGCTGCATGGGTTATCAGTGAAGAAGATTTTATGAAAGATCAAAAGTTCTTCGATTACCTGAAACTGCGTGCCAGCTGGGGACGTTTGGGTAATGACCACGTAGCTGCAAGTGACGGTTTTGCTTCAATTACCACAGGTAATTCTGCATCCGGTGTATTTGGAAACTCTACTTTCCCAGGCTATCAAAATACAACTTATTTCAGTTATTTGAAGTGGGAGCTGGTAGATGAAACAAACGTCGGTTTGAACTTCTCTACTTTTAAGAACAGTTTGAATGTAGATTTGGACTATTTCTATCGCCTGACAAAAAGAGCTGTTATATCTCCGCGTTTACCGTTCAGCAATGACGTACTTGCCGGAAACTATGGTAAGATTCTGAATTCGGGTTTTGATTTATCACTTAACTGGAATGATAATATCGGAAGAGACTTCAAATATAATTTGGGAGTGAACCTTTCATATTTGAAGAATAAGGTGAAAGACCTTGGAGGATTGAGCTCTATCAAGGGAGGAAAGACCATTAATATGGTAGGCAAAGAAATGAATTCATACTATGGATATAAGGTTGTAGGAGTTTATCAGACTTTGGAAGAATGTGCGGAAGATCCGATTGCCGTAGCCAACAATCTTGTACCGGGTGACTTCAAGTATGAAGATGTAAACGGTGATAACGTGATTGATGGTGATGACCGCCAAGTACTTGGCTCTTACATACCTAATTTTACATACGGCATTAATCTTGGTTTGAACTGGAAGAATCTGGATTTTGAATTGACTACGTATGGTCAAACAGGTGGACAGATATACAACCGTAAACGTGCTTTGCGTTATGCACAGTCTAATTATAACTTTGATAAAGCACAGTATGAGAATCGTTGGACCGGACCGGGTTCTACTAACTCGCATCCGTCTGCTGCAGCATTGGTAAAGGGCTGGAATGTATCTGACCAAAGAGTGAACTCTTATTTTGTAGAAAGTGCGGATTTCTTCCGTATTCAGAACATAACTCTCGGTTATAGTTTGCGTAATATCAAGATGGGAAATTACACATTGCCGGGTATCCGTTTCTCACTGACGGCAGACCGTCCGTTCACGACATTTAAGGCGAATTCATTCACTCCGGAGTTGAGCGATGCTGAAGGATGGGATACAGAAGTTTATCCTTTGACATCTACTTATAGCTTTGGAATCCAGATTGATTTCTAAGCCGGAATGGAAAAATTAATTTTAATCTAACAAAAGAACAAGAAAATGAGAATACTAAAGAATATCTTAATATATGCGTTGCCAGCATTAATGTTATGCAATACATCATGTGATTATCTTGATAAAGAGCCCGAAAATAAGGTTCCGGAAGAGAATGTAGACTTTACTCAAATTGAGAATATGTATCAAGCGGTTTCCGGAGTATATGCTAAAGTTAGAACAGGTGGTATGCACTGGGTGATATGGCCATTGTCTGTCGTGCGTGATGATGATGTTTGGTCCGGACGTATAGATGACCAGGCAACCCTTATTGATATGGGTAACTACAACTACGACAGTTCTTTCTGGGGACTCAACGAGATGTGGAATCAGTATTATGGTATCATAAAAGTGGCCAATGCTGCTCTTGAATCGCTGGATTCCTACGCAGAAAATATCACGTCGGACGATGATATGACTAATTACCGCTCTTACTGTGGTGAAGTGAGGTTCCTTCGTGCTTATGCCTATTACCGACTTGTACAGGCTTTTGGTCCGGTAACTATTTTGCGTAGTAATACTCAAACCGACATGACCCGTTCAACGATCAATGCTGTATATAAATATGTTCTTGAAGATCTACAGTATACGATGGACCATACTCCGAGATTACGTCCGAATGAAATGGCTCATTATGGTGCTGTCACTGCTTTCTCGGCAGAGATGCTTGCAGCAAAGATACATCTGAATCAGGGTAATTATGGAGAAGTTGAAACATTGACAGATGATATTATCGGTAGCAAGAAATTTAAGCTTTATGATGATTACTATAATTTATTCAAGATTCCGGGTAAGGTTTGTGATGAATCGTTATTCGAATGTCAGTGTACTGACTTTGGTCTTGGGTCAGGTGATATGGTAGATGCTGATAACTGGTTTGTATTCCAAGGACCGGCGAACGACGGAAATATTTCAGGCTGGGGATTTATCGGTATATATAAAGATTTCCGTGATTGGGCAGCGGCTCGTGGTGAGACTATCCGTGCTACGACTTCGTTCCTGTTGGCTGGTACAACTACTCCAAGCGGTGATGTGATTCGTGAATTGCAGAACTCTACTCAAACAGATTGCTGGAATGGAAAAGCCTATACTCCGACAGATCAGTTGACACCAGGTCGTACTAAATATGGTGCAAATAACAATGTACGTATATTCCGTTACGCAGATGTACTATTGATGAATGCAGAAGCTAAGGTACGTTTGGGTAAGGATGGTGATGCACCGTTGAAGCTTGTGCGTGACCGCGCCAAGATGTCCGAGATTGATAATGCGACAGTAGACCAAATCCTTGATGAACGCCGTATGGAACTTGTTTGTGAGTGGGAGAGCGTTACAACTACTTGATTCGTACCGGTAAGGCTGCTTCTGTGCTTGGTTCCAAAGGATGGACTGAAGATAAAACCTATTATCCGCTTCCTTTCGATCAGGTATCTAATATCCCAAGTCTGACGAACGAACCGATTGACGAGTAATTATGTCTAAATAAAATTAGGAAATGACAGGAATAGTAAAAAAGATATTACTAAGTTCTGGGATAGCGTTCTCTGCCTTGGCAGGAACGCACTACCACCGGAAGATTCTATAAAAGTAGTAAAAGGACAGGTAAGTGACTACTATATCCCGGTAGTAAATCAATACGAAATAACCGGAACGGTTGTAGATGAACAGGGTAATCCGCTTGAAGGGGCTACCGTTATATTTTCTCGAGTCCGGTTCATTGTAACACGAACATAGAAGGCCGTTATACGTTGAAGGCTACTGATAACGATGTGCATCTTTATGCCTATTATCCGGGAAAATCTTTTGCCAATGTAAAACGTGCTGTTGACGACCGGCAAGTGAAAATCGTTATGCAATCAGGGAAGCATAAGTCTGTGCAGCGTCAGCCTGCTCAAGCTACAAGGTGGTATGACCCTGCGCATCCTGTCACTCGTACCTATTGTAATCCTATGAATATTAGTTATAACTATGAACCTTATAACAACAATGTTCAGTCTAACGGATCGTTCAGATCTTCTGCCGATCCGATGGGATTAACTTATAAAGATGAGTATTTCCTGTTTTCCACGAACCAAGGAGGCTTCCATTATTCGAAGAATCTAAGTGACTGGGAATTTGCTCCGGCCTCTTTCCAGCGTCGTCCTACGGATGACGATATGTGCGCTCCGGCAGCTTTCGTAAGTGGAGATACCTTGTTCTATACCGGTTCTACTTATGAAGGATTGCCCGTATGGTATAGCACATCTCCCAAATCCGGGCGTTTCAAGCGTGCTATCGAACGTAATACGTTACCTTCATGGGACCCTTGCTTGTTTTTGGATGATGACGGTAAACTCTATCTTTATTACGGTTCGAGTAATGAGTACCCTCTTAAAGGCGTACAGGTCAGTCGTGATGATTTTCGTCCGGTCAGTAAGATTTATGATATCATGATGCTTCGTCCGGAAGAACATGGCTGGGAACGGTTTGGCATGAATAATGATGATGAAGTAACGTTGCGTCCGTTTACCGAAGGGCTTATATGACGAAGCATAACGGAAAATATTATTTTCAGTACGGTGCTCCGGGAACGGAGTTCAAGGTATATGCCGACGGGGTATATGTCAGCGATTCGCCATTGGGGCCGTTCACTTACCAGCAGCATAATCCGATGAGCTATAAGCCCGGCGGATTTGTACAGGGAGTAGGACACAGTGGCACTTTTCAAGATTTGAAAGGGAATTACTGGCATGTGGGTACCTGTATGTTATCTCTCAAATATAAGTTTGAAAGGCGTATCGGATTATATCCTACGGCATTCGATCCGGATGGAGTGATGTACTCTACCACAGCATTCGGCGATTATCCTTGCTGGAATGCTGACTACGATATTAAAAATCCGGTTGACCGGTTTACCGGCTGGATGCTCCTTTCTTATGAGAAACCGGTAAAAGTATCCAGTACCGACAGCATCTATTCCTCTTCCAATCTTACCGATGAAAATATGCGTACGTATTGGGCTGCTAAAACCGGGGAACCGGGTGAGTGGATAGAAATTGATCTTGGCGCCATGAAACACATCAAGGCGATCCAACTCAACTACTATGACCATAAAAGTGTGCAGCATAATCGTGCAAACGATTTATACTATCAATATCGTATCTACTCCAGTGATAACGGGACAGACTGGACACTGGCGGTAGATAAAAGTGATAACGATAAAGATGTACCTCATGACTATATCGAATTGGGTGAGACGCTGGATGCCCGTTATCTGAAACTGGAAAACATTCATGTTCCATCCGGCAACTTTTGCCTTTCGGAATTCCGGGTGTTTGGTTTTGCTGATGGAGAGAAACCTCTGCCTGTACGAAACTTCAAGGTAGCACGTGACAAACAGGATAAGCGCAATGCGATGATTTCGTGGAATCCTTCATCCGATGCCTACGGCTATAATATTTATTATGGCATTGCTCCCGAAAAGCTATATAACTGCATCACCGTGAACGGTGCGGATCATTATGACTTCCGGGACTTGACCTTGGTACGACTTACTACTTTGCCATTGAAGCTTTGAATGAATCGGGACGGTCGGCGTTGTCGAAAGTCGTGAAACAATAATTATTAATCAGAAGAAATACTTTATATGATGATGGAATGGACAAGAACCGGCATATTTATTACTCTACTCGTAGTGGTATGCGCATGTACACAAAAGAACAAGACAGTGACCGATGCGGAGCCTGATCGTCCCGAGGCATTTGCGAACGACGATGAACTACTCGACTATATTCAAAAGACGCATTTCAACTATATGTGGGAAGGTGCGGAAAAGACTTCCGGACTGGCCTGCGAACGTATACATCTTGATAACGTTTATCCACAACAGGACCAGGATGTAATTACGATTGGAGGTAGCGGATTTGGAATTGCCGGCTTGTTGGTGGCTATCGAACGAAACTTTATCAACCGGGAAGAAGGTGTAGCCCGGTTGACAAAGATTGTAGACTATCTGGCAAAAGCCGATCGTTTTCATGGAGTGTGGCCGCATTGGCTCCATGGTCCTACGGGCAAAGTGAAACCGTTCGGAACAAAAGATGACGGTGGCGACCTGGTAGAAAGTAGCTTCCTTATGCAAAGTCTGCTGTGTGTACGGCAATACGTAAAGGATGGCAACGAGAAAGAAAAAGCACTGGCAGCTAAAATAGACGAACTGTGGCACGGGATGGAATTCGACTGGTATCGCAACGGCGACCAGAATGTATTATACTGGCATTGGTCTCCTAACTATGGCTGGAAATGAACTTCCCGAAGGCTATAATGAATGTCTGATTACCTATATCCTTGCAGCCTCATCCCCTACACATTCCGTTCCGGCAGCCTGTTACCATGAAGGGTGGGCGCGTAGCGGTGGCATCAAAAGCGCTTCCAAACCTTACGGTTACCCGCTCGAACTGAAGCATAATGGCGCAGAAGAGAAAGGCGGTCCCTTATTCTGGGCACACTACTCTTACATCGGCCTCGACCCGCGTAACTTGACCGATCAATATGCCAACTACTGGAATGTGGTACGCAATCATGCGATGAGTGATTATCAATATTGTGTCACTAATCCGAAAGGCTACAAAGGATATGGGCCTGATTGCTGGGGACTTACAGCGAGTTACTCCATAAATGGCTATTCAGCCCACATGCCCGACAATGATCTCGGTGTGATAACTCCTACTGCCGCTTTATCCTCTTTCCCTTACACACCGGAAGAGTCGATGGCCGCCTTGAAAGGTTTCTATAAACAAGGATCGTGGATTTGGGGGAAATATGGATTTTACGATGCATTCTCACCGAACGAAAAGTGGACTGTTCCGCATTATCTCGCCATCGACCAGTGTACGATTGCGCCAATGATAGAGAACCACCGTACAGGACTACTTTGGCGGTTATTTATGAGTTGTCCGGAAATTCAGGACGGACTGAAAAAGCTAGGTTTCACTTCTACAACAGCCGAATAAAAACAGAAGAAAGAATAATATAAATACAAAACAGAATATGAGAATAGGTAGATTTTTGCTAACTGCAGTGATTACGGCGTCTGCTGTCACTGCTATGGCTACACCGCAAGCCGATAAAGGTAAAATGGATCAGTTTATTGACAACCTGATGGGGAAGATGACTTTGCAGGAAAAGATCGGTCAGCTCAATCTTCCTGTGTCGGGTGAGATTGTCACCGGACAAGCTAAGAGCAGTGATGTGGCCGGGAAGATAAGGAAAGGTCAGGTCGGTGGTCTTTTCAATGTAAAAGGAGTGGAGAATATTCGGGAAGTCCAAAAGATTGCTGTAGAGCAGAGCCGTTTGAAAATTCCTTTGTTGTTTGGTATGGATGTCATCCACGGATATGAGACTGTTTTTCCTATTCCTTTGGCACTTTCCTGTAGTTGGGATATGGAGGCTATCAAAGAATCCGCCCGTATAGCGGCAAAAGAATCCAGTGCCGATGGTATTTGCTGGACTTTCAGTCCTATGGTCGATATTTGTCGCGATCCCCGCTGGGGACGTATGGCTGAAGGCGGAGGCGAAGATCCTTATTTAGGTTCGGAGATTTCAGCAGCCATGGTAAAAGGTTATCAAGGTGATGATCTGACAGATAAGAACACCATTATGGCTTGTGTGAAACACTTTGCCCTGTATGGTGCACCCGAAGCCGGCCGTGATTATAACACAGTAGACATGAGTCACCTAAGTATGTTCAACAATTATTTCCCTCCTTATAAAGCAGCTATTGATGCTGGTGTGGGTAGTGTGATGACTTCTTTCAATGTGGTTGACGGTATTCCTGCTACCGGCAACAAATGGCTGATGACCGATGTCTTGCGTGACCGTTGGGATTTGATGGTTTTGTTGTGACAGACTACACAGCTATTTCCGAGATGATTGCTCACGGAATGGGAGATCTTCAACAGGTATCTGCCATGTCACTTAGTGCCGGAACCGATATGGATATGGTTGCAGACGGTTTCCTTACTACTTTGGAGAAATCTCTCAAAGAAGGGAAAGTGACAATGGCTGAAATAGACAAAGCCTGCCGTCGTATTCTTGAAGCGAAATACAAGCTCGGATTGTTTGATGATCCTTATAAATATTGTGATGCAAGCCGTGTGAAGAAAGACATCTTTACGGCAGAAAACCGTGCCGTAGCCCGTAAAATAGCTACTGAAACATTTGTGCTTTTGAAGAATGAAAACAACCTGCTTCCATTACAGCGTAAAGGCAAAATAGCTCTTGTTGGCCCGCTAGCCAATACAAAGGCCAATATGCCGGGTACATGGAGTGTGGCAGCTGCTTCTGACAAATACAATTCCCTGTATGAAAGCATGAAGCAATCATTGGCAGGTAAAGCGGAAGTGCTTTATGCCAAAGGTTCAAATCTGATGTATGATGCTCAAAGAGAGGCGGAAGCTACAATGTTCGGTCGTGAAATGCGTGATTCGCGTAGTGCGCAGGAGTTGCTTGATGAGGCTTTGAATGTCGCTTCCCAAGCAGATGTGATTGTGGCGGCAGTTGGTGAATCGTCTGAAATGAGTGGTGAATCCAGCAGCCGTACTAATCTTGAAATGCCGGATGCGCAGCGTGATCTTCTGACAGCATTGAAAAAGACAGGCAAACCGATTGTACTGGTCTATTTTGCAGGTCGCAGCACTGTGATGACTTGGGAACAGGAAAATTTCCCGGCTATACTGAATGTATGGTTCGGAGGCAGTGAAGCAGCCGACGCGATTTGTGATGTAGTATTCGGAGATGTTTCTCCGAGTGGAAAACTGACTACGACCTTCCCGAAGAACGTAGGACAAATTCCTTTGTATTACAACCATTTGAATACAGGTCGTCCTTTAGAGGCAGGAAAGTGGTTCAGTAAATTCCGTAGCAACTATCTTGATATAGACAATGATCCTCTTTATCCATTTGGATATGGATTGTCATACACCACATTCCGTTACGGTGATCTTCAACTTAGCAATAACTCAATGAATGAAAAGGGGAAGATAACCGCCTCTGTCACTGTCACCAATACGGGCAACTATGATGCTGACGAAATCGTACAAATGTATATCCGTGATATGGTAGGGAGTGTAGCACGTCCGGTGAAAGAATTGAAAGGCTTCGAACGTATCCATTTGAAGAAAGGGGAAAGCCGCACTGTCTCTTTCGATATCACAGCAGAACAACTGAAATTCTATAACAGTGCGCTGAATTGGGTATGTGAACCGGGAGAATTTGAAGTGATGGTTGGTGGAAATAGCCGCGATGTACAAACAAAGAAATTCAGTTTGTAATAGGTATGTATAAAATAACTGTGTCTTTTTTATTTGTTCTTAGTTTTTAGAGAGAGTAAAAGCTTGTTGGATTATTAGTTTACTGTAGGGCAACTGACATTGTCCCTACAGTATATAAATAGTCTGAAGTTCTGGAATACCAAGTGCTTTTATTACAACATTGTTAGATCTGATAGCCAATTAATCCAGTCGAAAGTAGAAGTCGCTTTCTTCCTCCTATTGACAGTAGGATCTTATAATTGCTTCATTTTTAGAAAATCCGCAAGATGCAAATGATGAATACCTTCCACATTACTTCCTTTATTGAACTCATCAAGACTGACGACATATTTAGGGTAATTATCCTGAATGTTCATTAAATTGCCAAATTCGCGTTCCCGGTTTTCTCGTCGATGACTAAATAAGTAACCTGTACATATACCTTTTTTCCCTGCTTTATCCCAATGAAATCTATTTCTTGTTGTTCGTTCTGTCCGATATAAATCTCATATTGCAGTAAACTAAGATGTAGATACACAGCATTCTCTAGTAATTTGTGTATATCCCGTTGGAGATTGAACCCTATATGACAGTTTCTTAGTCCCAAATCTTCAAAGAAATATTTATCTCCGACCTCGAATTTCTTTAGCCCTTTAATATCAATACGTCCTATTTTGTTTATTAAATAGGCGTTGCAAAGTGCTTTCAGGTAGTTAATAACTTGGGTTGTAGATATATCGATACGTTGGGATTTCAAATATTTACTAATATTATTGGCGGAAAAGAGGCTGCCAATATTATCTGCGGTGTAGTGAGCTAATGTCTCAAGAAAATCGACATTGCGTATACCTTCTCTCTTCACTACGTCTTTTAATAGGATAGTGGCATATATATTCCTTAAATACTCAAATGCTAATTCATCAGTCAGTTGGAGTCGGGAAAGGTAAGGAAGTCCCCCGTATGTTAGATAAAGCATCAGGCTTTGATTATTGTCATCCAGTTGGTGAAATTCAAGAAATTCGGTATAACCGAGACTATGAATATGGAATTCGATGTAGCGTCCAGATAAATAGGTTGCTAATTCTCCGGATAACATCTTGGCATTACTTCCTGTTATGAAGATATCGCAACTATCTTTAGATTGTAGACTGCGGAGAACATTTTCGAATCCCTGGATATCCTGTATTTCGTCAATAAACAAATAATTGTTTTTATCCGGGGGCATTGTTCCTTTAAGATACTGAAACAAATCGGAGTCGTCATGAATCATTCGAAATTCTTCATGCTCCATGTTGATATAGATAATATTGGCTTCTGAATCGTCTCTTTTTATATCTTCCATTAACTGCATAAGGATACAGCTTTTCCTACTCTTCGTTGCCCTGTAAGTACTTTAATGATTCCCTTTCCTATGAACGGACGAATACGCTCTGTATAAATAGGCCTATTGATAAGTTTCATCTTTTTATAAGTTATAGTTGATATGTAAAACAAATATAGCAATTTTATTAAGCATAACTTATAAAGATGCCGGTTTTATTTGTTTTATTAAGTATAACTTATAGCTCTATCCTAATTGATGAAGAGAAATAAAAAGAATGTGAGGTAGCTTAAATAGTAAGAGGCTGCCTCACATTGCTTTAGCGATTATCCTGGATTTATTTATTGTATCTCCGTCACGTCCACCAACCGGAATACTATACACGGCAAAATGCTTGGGAGTCGCAACGATACCTTCGACAGATACTAACAGTACGATTTTGAGTCTAAACTTAATTCCTATTTGGGCGAGAGCGACGGTGATTTATAGACTAATTTCCGATGGTTGTTAGTCAAAAATGCGATGATTGGGTAATTCATCATATCAAAATCATTCAGATGACAAACAGGTTCTCGAAAAAAAAGTTATCTTTGCCAACGAAAAAGATCTGTGTTATTTTTGAGTATGAGTACAAGGAAAGAATCAGTATTGCAAGCATTAGACTTGGCTGGATATAAACATAATCTGTATTCAGTCAAAGATTCTTATGCGGACAAGCTGCTGGAATACTACAGAATGCAAGCAAATAGAGTCAATGCTGATTATTTTTATTGTTTCAATAATTTGATAGAAAATCGACCTGTTCCATATATCTATATATACGATAGGCACGAGTGCAATAATAAAGATACTATTAATTTGGTAGAGATAAACAAGCAATTGTGGACTCTAGGAAATCGCATTAGCAGTTATTATATATGAAGATGGTTTCAAAATATTAGATACAAGAAATCCAATAAAAAGCGTCAAAAAGAAACCGGAACCTTCTTTCTTGGACGGAATATCAGTAATTCGGGAAATCGACTCATGCCTCAAAAAACGAATTTTTGAAGGTCGTATATTAGAGGAATCTCCTGCAGACTATATTAGTGTATCTCCTTATCAGAAACTTTTAGATCATATAGAGAAATATGTATTAAACAAAAATAAGCAGATCGGTTGTGAGTTGGAGCTTCTGAAGAAACTTCTTGTTAAATTCATCCTGATAAAATATCTGGAAGAACAGGTAGATCATAATGGTAACAGTGTTTTTGATTCCGGATTCTTCAAAAAATTCATAGTTGACAAAGAAAGCAATACTACTCTTTTTGATAAAGAATATACATTCTGTGATGTGCTTAGGGGGAATGATATTGTTGGGCTTCTATCAGCTCTTAATGTCAAGTTCAATGGAGGAATATTCAAAATATCTCCAAAGGAGGAAATGGAAATTAAGGCAATCGATTTTCATATTATAGCCGATGCTCTTGATGGAAACAAGGATTTTGATGGACAGATATCTATTTGGCGCTACTATGACTTCAATTTATTACCTATTGAGTTTATTAGTCGGTTATACGAACGTTTTGTCACATCTGTTGACGGAAAGCAGAAGAGTACCGGAGCGTTTTATACTCCTCCTCATTTGGCACGATTGCTAATTGATGAATTACTTCCTTTTAATAAAGAAATTGATTTCGAGAATTTCAAAATTCTGGATCCTTCGTGTGGCTCGGGTATTTTTTTGTTTTGGCATACAAAGAGATTAATAACCTTATGGATGCTGAACAATAATAAGCAGATTATAGAAGGGGAGGAAGATATAAAGGAAATAAAAAAAATATTGTCCAAATGTATTTATGGCGTTGATATAAACAAAGATGCACTGTCTATAACTGCTACTTCTTTGCAAATAGAACTGTCGAGCCATATCCGTCCAAAAGAAATTTGGGAGAAACTGACTTTTGATAATTTAGTGGAGCATGGTAATCTTGTTAATCAAGGTTTCTTCAAATGGTATAAAAGAACGTCTTTGCGATTTGATATTATAGCAGGGAATCCCCCTTTTAATATTTCGAAAAAAGAGCAATTAAAGAACATAGAGGCTGGAATAGATGATGAATTCTTTTCAGAAAAATATAATGACTACGTTGGAAAGCTATGCCCATTTCCCAACAAGAATCCGGCTCTGATATTTTTATATCGGTGTTTGAATAATCTTTTACTTGAGAATGAAGGCGTGGTATTTATGATCATGCCCTCATCCACTTTCTTATATATGCCTTCTTCTATCCGATATAGAAAAAGTCTGATCCATTATTGGAATATTGAAAAAATATATGATTTTACTCCTTTAATGGACCGTTTATGGGGGAACATAAATATAGCAACCATTGCTGTTAAGATATCTAATGGATGTTTCGTCCGTAACTCTGTCATCGAGCATATTGTCATCCGTAACTCATCCGCCAACGAGAAAGGAGCTATTCGTTTTCAGATTGATCAATATGATAGGTATCGCGTTCCTGTTGATGTGGCATTTTCCAAAGATTATACTTGGAAAACAAACTTGCTCAGTGGAGGATATTTAAAACAACTGATGGAGAAATATGAGATTCAATATCCTAAAATAGCACAAATTTTTAAGGGAAAAGGAAACGGGGGCGGTTATCAAAGGGATAAATCGACTATTGATGATATAAAATTAAAGGAAGAAGGCAAAGAGAGTTGTTGACTTGAATGGGAGGAGAGTGATGGATTCTAAACTCTTTAACTGTGATATTTATACAGATGGGATGACTAAAATCATATCAAAAAAAGATTGGGTGAGGATTCCCGAATATATAAGTACCCCTCCAAATGTTCTACTGCGTTTGAACTTAAATCTTAATCTGCCTATTATTTATAATGAGCAGAATATACTATTTCCAAAAGGAATATTAGGTTTGAAAGATGAAAGTGAAGAATTAATGAAGAAATTTGTGTCTGTATTTAAGGAAAACAGATGGTTATATGCTTTTTTAATAAAGGTTATGTCGGCGAAAGCATTTGTGCAACAGAGTGATGCATATACCGTTGATGCGCAGGATATCTTAAGGTTACCGATAAATACGGATGAAAAAGGTTATCCTGTTTCCTTTGGACGGATGGATCGTTTGGATTGCATGATAATAGAAGACACTATGCTTTTGGCTAATAATCTGAATAATTCCGATCCGGTTATATTTAAAGGAATTGATGCCGGACTATTGGACAAATACTGTGATGTGTTTTGTGATATTCTTAATCGTACATACGGAAAAGAGGGATACGGATTTAAATCTGTTCGTCAAATTATTACTGACGATTATGTTTGGGTTACTTTTGAACATACAAACCAGTCTGCTGTGACTGTAGAAAATGATGTTACAGGACGTAATGAAACTATATTGTCGGAAATCTTGTATGATAATATTTCCAATAATGCATTAACAATAAATAGAATTATCACATACTATAAAATAGACAATCAAATAAATTTTATCAAACCGAATAAACTTAAATATTGGATGCGTACCATTGCTTACCGGGATGCGGAAAATGTTAAAAGCGACATGTTTAAAAACGGATATTAAAAGCTATGCATTTTGACCATATAGATTATTCAAATAAATATATACAAGAGATTCTTTATATCATCCGGCTGGGTATCCAGAAACGGAATAAGTTGTGCAGGAATAAGCGTGAAGTGTTGAATACTCAATCATTAGTAGACACGTTCAATATGATTGGCGTTACTATGTGTGAAACTTTGATTGGGGCTCAGAAGGAACACGAACGCGAAGACGGCAGAAGGAAGATATCTATTTCTATCTGAATGACGACAGTTATACACGTATATTCTTTGCAGAGGCTAAAAGATTGCCGAAGTATAAAACGGAAAGTGAAGAAGAATATGTGGTTGGTAAAAGTTCAACGAACAATCCTTCAGGTGGCATTGAACGCTATAAACTAGGGATACATGGCAATAAGAATTTGCGAAACAACGGAATGCTTGCATATATTGAAAATAAGTCTGTCAAGGTGGCTTCAGATTGTTAATAATAAGATAACGAAAGAATTTCCACAGGATTCCCCATTGATTTTAACAGATAATACGAATGAATATACATCTGTACATACTTATGTAAATCATGAAGGAGTTTTTACAATGTATCACTTTTGGATTGATTTGAGCTTGACCAGGTAAATCATGCGTCTGGCTCCGTCTACAATGATATCTTCTCCGAAGAGGCTGTAGTTTGTTACATTTACTGTTTACCTGCTTTTCTGATTGTGCGAAAATAGAAAAAGCAGGCAACAGGAGGAAGAAAGCGAATAGGCAGAAAGCCGGAAACCGGTTTATGGCTTTTCGTTGGCAAACCGAAGACTTTTCCTGTCGTCTGTCTGACAGCTACTTTCCATACTTTTACATTGCGCACGGCAGGATCGGAATAGTTGAACTCACTTATCGTGTGGCCCGACTCAATGTATATGTTCCAGCATCTCCAGCTTGCCTTCCAGGACCCGAATGAAGATATATGATGCCATTCTCATAACCGAAGTTCATCGGAACTACGTAGGGATTACCTTCAAATCAGTAATGCCACCACAAAACAGGCATCGCAATGGAGGATAATAGACTCGATTTGTTGTTTGTCTTCGATAATAAGGGTTTTCATGGTGATGTTGTAGTTTTCATGGTTTTACCACAGAGGGACGCAGAGGACACAGAGTCTTCAAATTAATTTTCCTCTGCGTACTCCGTGTCCTCTGTGGTGAATATTACTTTTCTATTAATTCAAAATCCAATTGTTTCTTTTCCAGATTGGCACGAGCTACCCGAACAGTAATAGCGTCTCCCAAACTGTATATTTTGTTTTTGCGGCGTCCACGAAGACAATAGTTCTTCTCGTCGAATTCGTAGTAGTCATCATCCAGATCACGAACAGGGACCAGACCTTCACATTTGTTTTCGTTCAGTTCTACATAAAGTCCCCACTCGGTTACGCCGGAGATTACACCGTCGTAAATCTGCCCCAGACGTTCGCTCATAAATTCCACCTGTTTATATTTGATGGAAGCACGCTCGGCATTGGCTGCAATTTGTTCCATGTTCGAGCTGTGGTCGCAGAGGTCTTCGTACTTGGCTTCGGATACGCTACGTCCTCCGTCCATATACTTCGTCACCAAACGGTGTACCATCATGTCCGGGAAACGGCGGATGGGAGAAGTAAAGTGAGTGTAATATTCGAAAGCTAGTCCGTAGTGACCGATGTTATGGGTTGAGTAACGTGCTTTCTGCATGGCGCGGATGGATACGGTTTCTATCAGGTTCTCTTCTTTCTTTCCGTGTATGTCGTCCAATAAATGGTTGATGGATTTTGAAATATCAGTCTTCGTTCCGCTTGTACGCACTTTGTAGCCGAAGCGGGCGATGAACTGTGACAAGTTCTCCAACTTCTCCGGATCGGGCAGGTCGTGGATACGGTAAGGAAGCACTTTGGCTTTCTTGTTCTTCGGCACACATCCTATCTTTTCTGCTACGGTCTTGTTAGCGAGCAACATGAATTCTTCCACCAGTTTATTGGCATCTTTTGACTCTTTGAAGTAAACGCTGATTGGTTTCTTTTTCGTCAATTTCGAACTTCACTTCGTAGCGGTCGAAGTTGATGGCTCCTGCAGAGAAGCGTTTTTCGCGCAGTGCTTTGGCAATCGTATCTAATGTGAGTACTTCTTCTTTGAAGTCTCCTTCTTTTGTTTCTATGATTTGTTGTGCCTCCTCGTAGGTGAAGCGACGGTCGGAGTTGATAACCGTATGTACGATACGTGAGTCTCTGACTTCTCCTTTTTCCGTAATATCGAAGATAACGGAGAAAGCTAGTTTTCTTCGTTCGGGCGGAGTGAACAAATGAAGTTACACAGCCGTTCGGGAAGCATCGGATGGTACGGTCTACCAGATAAACGGAAGTTGCCCTTTTCTGCTTCCTTGTCGATGATGCTGCCTTCTTTTACGTAATGTGTCACGTCGGCAATGTGTACACCTACTTCCCACAATCCGTCCTTTAGCTTGCGGATGGAAAGTGCGTCGTCAAAATCTTTGGCGTCTTTCGGGTCGATGGTGAAAGTTGTTACTTTACGAAAATCTTCGCGTTTGGCAATCTCTTCTGCTGAAATTTCGGCAGGAATCTTATCCGCTGCTGTCTCTACTGCTTTCGGATATACATACGGCAGACCGAACTCCGCAAGAATTGCGTGCATCTCTGTGGTATTGTCGCCAGCCTGACCTAATATATCTATTACTTGTCCGATAGGATTCTTTGCTTTGTCCGGCCATTCGGTTACTTTCACAATGGCTTTATCTCCGGTCTTTCCGCCTTTCAGCTTATCTTTCGGGATGAAGATATCATTGGCTAATGTACGATTCTCTGTCACCAGAAATGCGTATGACTTAGCTACTTCCAGTGTGCCGACGAAGTATCGTTTACGCTCCAGTATTTCTATCACTTCTCCTTCTGTTTTTCCGTTTGGCATAGAAGGTGATCTTTACTTTGTCATTGTTCATGGCATGTGCCGAATTGCGTTCGGCTACAAATATCGGCTCGCCTCCTCCTTCAGGAATAAAGGAATTCTTGCCATTGCTTTTCCGTTGGAAAGTGCCTACCATCTCTGTTCCATGATTGGTGAGACGGAATTTTCCTTTTCTATTTCAAATATAATCGTCAGCTAAAAGGTCATGTAATATATCGACGCATAACATTTTGCGGATGGGTAGTGAGACGCAGTTCTGAAAAAATATATTTCATACTTAAGGTCTCGCTGGATTTGGCATGGAAAAAGTCTATTAATAACGCTGCCAGCTCTTTCTTACTCATTCTCTTGCCGGCCTTTTTCTCTTTCTTTTCTTTCTTTTTTGCCATAATGTAGTCTTTTAAAATATCTAGTTACAAAGATATATAATAAAATGGAAGAACATTCAGAATTTGTTTTATTTCGTGATATTGGATATCGACTAATTATATGTTTGAGTGAGTTGATAACTAGGTGTAAAAGATATATTAAAGGGAGGCATATCTCCCGACACCCCTTTATCTTTAAGAGAATTTATTAATTCTGTAATGAACTAATTGATAAATGTTTATCTACAATATAGTTAATCTTTTACGCAACGTACTGAAAGGCCACGTTTTACTTGTATTCCTCCTTTATCAGAAGAATAACCTAACCCATAACTCATATTACTGAAATATACAGTTCCTGCTCCATAAGTAGCTTGGTCTGTGCTCCAAAAGTCTGTTCTACTCTGTGACTTAGGCGTTTCAAAACTTCCGCTCTGATAACATTGTCCGGCAGGTATAACATTAAAGCCATAGGTGTCACGTGGACCTTTAGCGAGATCAGGATTTTCATCTATCATGCCGGATTCTCCCCAACCGTCAGCATCCAGTTTTCCTGTCAATGCTGACCAGACGTTTTTACAGTCTTTATCGGAGTATTTATTTCCTTCATCATCTGTCCATACATTACCTTCAACTGGTGCTAATTCATCTGCAACAAAACTTTCTAGTTTTTTCCACTCTGCTTTGCTGGGTAGATGCCATCCGTTAGGACAGATTCCTTTGATGCCACTTGGTATGGCATCCGCATTTCCACCGGTTGCGTTCTTTTGGTTCATAGCGGCATACCAATTATACAAGACTCCGTATGTCTTGTATTCTTTCGTAGCTTTAGCTGCATTTACATCTTTGCCATCATAGTTGAAACAAAAAATAGAGCGGATCTCCATCACTGGTAGCGGCATCTTCCGGTTTGCTAACTGATGGTAAATAAGCAAGTTCTCTGCCATCCATATTTGTTCACCAATTGTAACAATTTTGTATTCATGATTTATCCCGTGGGTCAATCATCTTTCCTTCTTCTTCCGGTTCTGGGGTTGGTTCGGTCTTTTTAGTGTGACATTTACTTCACTTGTCGCCATGGCACCTTGATTGCCTTTGACGGTCAGTTCAATTTTAGTGCTCCTACGGCTTGACTGGCTTCGAATGTGTATTCATAACTAAATGGAACAGAAGTTACTTCTGAAATTTGTTTGTCTCCGATTTTAAGAGTAACATTCGATATTTGACCAATGTCAACAGTTGCTTCTCCTTTGATT
>SCPN01000272.1_pt1 | contig 72307 bp, 68 predicted proteins | sample 6106831 | NCBI WGS metagenome assembly SCPN01 (sample SAMN10720447, study PRJNA508395) | human gut metagenome | isolation source: Participant 1, 0 month
GATCATAGGCCAGCACCTTCATGCCAAAGCCGCTGGCACGGCGGGCCACATTCTTGGCGATGGCCCCAAAGCCCATCAGGCCCAGGGTCTTCCCGCACACATCCACACCGATGGCGGTCTGCCAGCGGCCCTCATGGACCCAGCGGTTGGTGCTGACGATGTTCCGGGCCACCGCCAGCATCAGACCGAAGGTCAGGTCCGCCACCGCATTGGAGTTGGTCCCCGGGACGTTGCACACGGCGATCCCCAATTCCTTGGCCTTCTCCAGATGGATATTATCCAGGCCCGCTCCGTGCTTGCAGATGATCTTCAACTTGGGGCAGCGCTCCATGACCGCCTCCGGAAACTCATGCGCGCCGATGATGAGGGCGTCGTAGTCGGGGATCATGGCCTCAAACTCCGCCTGGTCAAAGTCCTTGCCCTTCATGGTAACTTCAAATCCGGCCCCGGTGAGGATGTCCAGCGGCTCATTGCTGATCTTGCCAAAGGACCGGGAGGTAATCAAAACTTTCTTACTCATGGCGTTCTCCTTTTAAGCTCACGATTTTTTTCAGTCCACTGACCCCATAGCTCTTTCCGTCCGAAATAGGCATCCAGATGATCCGGTCGATATACCGGCTGCCCTCCAGGATCATGGAGAACAGGCGGTACATAAACTCATCGGACACCAGGGCCACCGTCCGGCACTCCTTCCAGAAGTGCTCACAGTAGTACTCCAGAGACTGGCGCACCCCGCCCATGATGACGCTCTCTCCATAGGAGAGACGCTGCTGAGGGGTGCCCTGCTCAAAGATCCGCATGGCGTGGCAGATGTAGAGGGCCCGGTTGAAGCCGAAGCGCTCCAGATTTTCGATCCCCTTGCGCACCATCGCCTCATCCAGCTCCAGGCTGTCTGAGGTGAGCACCGGCGAGAGGATGGTATCCTGCTTCAGCGCGTAAAACAGCTCCCCCGTGAAGTTCGAGATGATCCCCGTGATCTGATCTCCCTGAATGTAGATCCCGTGGGTATGGGAGCCGGGCATGAGCATCACGACATTTTCCACATCCCGCTCCGCCTTCAGCTCCTCCAGCGCGCCGATGATCTCGATCTCCTCTCCCCGCAGATTATTCACAAAGGAGAAGTCATCGCTGAGGGTCTTTAAGCCAGGCACCAGAAAGATGTCCCGATGGAAGCAGGTGTCCTCATGGAAGGGATACAGGCTGTCCGCAAAATCCCGCACGGTCATGGGCAGCACCAAATGGGGGACCTCCTTCAGTCCATACGGAGAGGTCACCATGCCGGAGGCATAGATGGCCTCCACATCCCCGTCCGTGAGGGAGTTGGCCGCCAGCACCTGGTCATAGAGGGCCTTCATCCCCTCGATGAGCACACGGTTGGTCCCCGCAATGGCGGAGTCCTTTGAGCCCACCGCCCGCTTGGCCGAATCACAGATCCGGAACTCACGGTCCAGCAGGTAGGCCCGGGTATTGGAGGTGCCGGAGTCAAAATACAGAATATGATCCTTCTTCACTTCCCACACTCCCAGTCCGTTCAGCGGGCCAGAGCTTCCACATACGCCTTGGCGGTCGCGGTGATCTCGTCAAAGCGGCCCTCGTCCACCAGCTTGGCGCTGACCAGGCTTCCGCCCACGCCCACGCCCACGGCGCCGGCCTTCAGGAACTCCGCGCAGTTTTCCACATTGACATTGCCCACCGCGGTCACCGGAATGTGCTTCAGGGGGGCCTTCACCGCCTTGATGTAGGCCGCGCCCAGCAGCCCGGCGGGGAACAGCTTCACAATGTCCGCCCCGCACTCATAGGCAAAGGCCGCCTCTGTGGGCGTCATAGCGCCGGGGATGGAGACCTTGTCCAGCTTCTTGGTCTCACGAATGACCGCCTCGTTCACATTGGGAGAGATCATATACTCCGCGCCGGCCTCCACGGCCTGATGCACCTGCTCCACGCTCATCACGGTCCCGGCGCCCACGCAGACCTTGTCCCCCAGCGCGTCCTTGATCGCCCGGATGGCCGCCAGGGTATCCTTCGCCTTCTCCTCACTGGTCTGGTCAAAGGTCACCTCGATACAGTTGACGCCGCCCTTTTCCAGCGCCTGAGCCAGACCCACGATCTTTGTGCTGGGGATCCCGCGCACAATTGCAATGATCTTGCCTTCCAAAATCTTCTCCAATACCGCCTGAGACATCATTCATCCTTCTTTCCAAAATTTTTCGATTGAATTTATGCCCTATCTTTATTTTAATTTACATCTAAAAAATCAAATTGTCAATTAAAAAAATATTTTTTCTTCATTTACTTGTCGTATCCCCGTTTTTCTGCTATGCTTGTGGCATCAAAAAAATATACAACCAGGAGGCCTGTATGATGGAACGATCCACATCCAAAATCACGCTGGCAGAAAGCGTCTATGAGCGCATCCGCCGGGACATCATCACCAACCAGCTCAAGCCGGGAGAAAAAATCAACATTCGGGAGCTGTCCACCCGATACGAAGCCAGCGAGACGCCCATCCGACTGGCGCTCAACCGCCTGGCCTCTGAGAATATCATCGAGCATTTCCCCCGCCAGGGAATGCGGGTCAAATCGCTGAATATCAACCTGTGCGAGGAGACCTTCGACCTGCGGCTCATGCTGGAGAGCTATTATATCTCCAATGTCATTATGACTCTGAACACCAACGAGGCCATGCGCCTGGCGCTGCGCCGCAATGTGGAGGACAACCTGGAGATCGTGCACCGGCTGACCCCGGATTCCCCTCTTGATGACTATCTGGTCAACTATGAGTACGACATCGGCTTTCACCATCTGCTCATCAAGTGCTCCGGGAACAAGCTGCTGATGGATCTCTATCAGTTCCTCAACCCGTTTCTCTATATCAATTATGTCTATAACAAGCAGTCCAAAGAGCGGCTGCTCACCGGGATCCAGGAGCACCAGGAGATCATGGAGCATCTGCTCAACGGGAACGAGGAGGGGGCCCGTCAGTCCCTGACCACCCACCTGGCCAATTCCAAGCGCGTCATCATTTCCATTCTCAAAATCGACAGCATTTTGTGATAGGATCCAGATCCTCCAACGCGAGCAGGTCCGAAGCCGCCGGCTTCGGACCTGCTTCTTCCTGCCCGTTACCAGAGATTCCCTTCCGCATCAAAGGGCCACTCCCGGGGCTCGTCCAGGATCTCGATCATGGGATTGGCCCGTGCCTCCTCCAGCATCCCCTCAGAGATCTCGATCTCCTCCAGACGCATGGTATCCCGGATGTGGACGATCCGCGGATTCGCCCGGTCGATGTAGTTACAGGTTTTCAGCGCGATCTGGATGCACGCCCGGTCTGTGTGGGTAAACAGGGGGATCTTGGGGGTGCACAGCACTGTGGAGGTCACCACATTGGGATAGGTGCAGTCCACGTCGATCTTCTCCACCACCCGGCGCGTGGTCACATCGGCCAGACCCAGCCCGTTGCAGTTTCCATGGGTCTCCTCCGTCAGGTCCAGCACCGCGATGTGCTGGATCTTTTTATCGCTCTGCATATAGGGCACCGCGTAGCGGCCGGTGATATTGGGGTCCATGCCGTCGCCGCTGATGTCCTTGCCCAGCCGGTCCACCACCAGCACATCGATGTCGTTGAAGAAGATCTTGCCCAGCCGCTCCTTGGAGCGCCGCAGAATATCAGGCTCCTTCTCAAAGATCTCCTCCTTCAAAAGGCCCTCCAGGATACAGGTCTGGTCAAAGGCGTTCTCCGCCACGGCCACCGCCCCCAGGATATTCACCTTGTCAAAGATCACCCGGGCGATCATGGGCAGCAGCCGGCCCAGGTCGGAGAAACCGTCCTGATGGACGTGCTCTGCCCCGTGCTGCTTGCCCATTCCGATGACCGCCATTTTCAGGATCCCACTCTCATAGGGGCCCCGGAAGGCGGTATGTGCCTTCACACGGCCGCACAGGATGACCCCATCCGCCTGGTATGCATAGTGGTCCACAAAGACGGGCATCCCCTCCTCGGTCTCGCCCACCTGGACCACCTCCATGGAGGAGAGGATGGGACAGCCCAGAAACTCCTCTGTCACCCCATAGCCGCGGAGGATCTCCAGCTGGCCCTCCGCGGTGGCTCCCCCGTGGCTGCCCATGGCCGGGAACACAAAGGGCTCTCCCCCACAGGACTTCACAAAATCCACGATAGCCCGGGTAATGATGGCGATATTGGCCACCCCCCGGCTCCCGCAGGTAATGGCCACCCGCATCCCCGCTCGGATCCGGGACCGCATCGGCTCCAGCTCCCGCTGTACCAGAGCCGGGATCTCCTCCGGCTCAATGTGGCTGTGGTCCAGCTTCTGGCGGACCTTCACCATTCTGGGCAGCTCCGTCGCGGAGGCCAGCTTGGTCACAACATTTCCCTCTTTGTTCGTACTTAGCGCCATATTGCTTCACCTCATCACAGGATCACGCCGTCTTTAAACAGCATGATCTCCCGATCGTTGTTTTCTTCGTTTCGGGTGCTGACCCGGCCGGAGGCCACGTCCAGCACCAACTGCCACAGCTCCCGGGCCGGCTCGTCCATCGATCCCCGCTCCAACACCGCCCCGGCATTGAAATCCATCCAATTCGGTTTCCGGTGGAACAGGGCGCTGTTGGAGGCGATCTTGATAGTCGGGACTGCGGTGCCCAGCGGGTTGCCCCGCCCGGTGGTAAACAGAAGCACCTGTGCCTGGCTGGCCAGCAGGTTGGTGATGGATACACTGTCATTCCCCGGCCCGGTCATCAGATTCAGGCCGGGCTTACAGCACACCTGCCCCATCTCCAGGGTGTCGGTCACCACCGCGTGACCGCCCTTTTGGATACACCCCAGAGATTTCTCCTCCAGCGTCGTGATCCCGCCCCGCTTGTTGCCCGGAGAGGGATTTTCATAGATAGGCTGGTCATAGCGGATATAGTATTCTTTAAAGGAGTTTATCATATGGACGATCTTTTGGAAGGTATCCACTGAATCTGCCCGGTTCATCAGCTGGGTCTCTGCCCCAAACATCTCCGGCACCTCGGTCAGCACCGCCGTCCCCCCCAGATCGGTCACCCGCTCGGCGATCCGTCCGCACAGGGGATTGGCTGTGATGCCGGAGAAGGCGTCAGAGCCTCCGCACTTGAAGCCCAGCACCAGCCGGCTGGCAGGACACTCCTCCCGGCGGTCCTCCGCCATCACGGCCGCGATCTCCCGCATCAGGGACAGGCCGGCCTCGATCTCGTCCCCCTCCATATCCTGGGTCACCAAGGTCCGAATGCGGCGGCGGTCATAGTCCCCCAGCACAGGCAGGAAGTGGTCCAGGTCGTTGTTTTCACAGCCCAGGCTCACCAGCAGCACACCGCCTGCGTTGGGATGCTTCACCAAATTGCGCAGCAGCTTCTGGGTCGTCTCAAAGTCATCCCCCAGCTGGGAACAGCCGGCGTTATGGGGAAAGGCAAAGATCCCGTCCCCTGCCTGAATTCCCTGGCGTCTGGCCTCCTCCGCCATGCGGCTCACCGTCCGGTTTACACAGGAGACCGTGGGAATAATCCACAATTCGTTGCGTGTCCCCACCCGGCCGTCTGGACGGCAGTAGCCCAAGAAGGTGTCCGCTCCATTCCCAGGCTCCGGCTGCCGCGGCGCCGCCGGGGCATACTGATAGTCCAGCAGTCCCTCCAGATTGGTCTTGAGATTGTGGCTGTGCAGCCACGCTCCCGATGGCACAGCCTGGGTGGTATGGCCGATTTGGGCCCCATACTTGACCACCATGGCCCCGTCCGCCAGATCGGTCAGAGCCACCTTGTGGCCAAAGGGGATCTCCTCTTGGATCCGCACAGCCTGTCCATCCACAGACACGGCCTCTCCCTCGGCCAAAGGCCGCAGAGCCACCGCCACATTGTCCTGGGGATGGATCCGGATCGCGTCTCGCTCCATCGCACTCACCATTCCGCAACTGAGCCGTCTTTGTGCCGCCAAACCGGATTTTTCCAGCTGTGCGGCGTCTGAGCCTCTTCCAGCACCAGCGCCTCGTTGACTTCCACACCCAGGCCGGGCCGCTTGGGAAGCTCCACATGGCCATCGTGGAAGGCCAGATCCTCCTTGTTGAGGATATAGTCCAGCGGCTCGTGATAGGCGTTGTAGTGGATGCCCATGCTCTGCTCCTGAATGAAGGCGTTATAGCAGGTGGCGTCTACCTGGAGGCAGGCGCTCAAGGCAATGGGGCCCAGGGGGCAGTGGGGCGCCAGCGCAACGTCATAGGCCTCCGCCATAGAGGCGATCTTTTTCACTTCCGTGATGCCGCCTGCATGGGACAGGTCTGGCTGGATGATGTCCACTCCTCCGGCCTGAAGCAGGCGCTTGAAATCATAGCGGGAAAACAGCCGCTCCCCCGTGGCGATGGGCACATTACAGGCCGCCGCGATCTCCTTGAAATCCTCCATCTGCTCACAGAGGACAGGCTCCTCAATGAACATGGGATCGAATTCCTCCAGCTTTTTGGCCAGGATCTTGGCCATGGGCTTGTGGACCCGGCCATGAAAGTCCACTGCGATGCCGAAATATTTTCCGGTCGCCTCCCGGATAGAGGCCACCCGCTCCAGCACCGCGTCGATCTTCTCATAGCTGTCCACCATCTGGAGTTCCTCGGTGCCGTTCATCTTAATAGCGGTAAACCCGGCCTCCTGCTTTTCCTTGGCCGCCTTGGCCACATCGCTGGGCCGGTCCCCGCCGATCCAGGAGTACACCCGCATCCGGTCCCGGCAGGGACCGCCCATCAGCTGATAGACAGGGGCGTTGAAATGCTTCCCCTTGATATCCCAGAGCGCCTGGTCGATCCCGGCCATGGCGCTCATCAAAATGGGGCCGCCCCGGTAGAAGCCTGCCCGGTACAGCACATTCCAAAGGTCCTCGATCCGCATGGGGTCGGCCCCCAGCAGATAGTCCTTCATCTCCTCCACACAGGCCAGGACGGTGGCGGCCTTGCCCTCGATCACCGCCTCGCCCCAGCCGGTGAGGCCGCCGTCCGTCTCGATCTTGACAAATCCCCAGCGGGGACGGACCAGATATGTCGTTACATTTGTGATCACCATGTTGTGATACCCTCCTTTATTTTTTCAAACAAACTGTGGAAGCTTGCGCTCTGTGTCCCAAGCCTACATCCCCACCAGGAAGACCCAGGCGGGCAGGGCAGCCAGCATGGCCAGCATGGTCTGCACCATGATATTCGCCGCGTAGTCCGGCGCGCAGCCGTAGTCCGCCGCCACAATGCTGGTCATCGTCCCGGATGGCAGGGCCGCAATCACGGTGCTGATGCGGATGATCTCCGGATCCACCCCCAGCAGCCGCATCACCAGGCAGACAACAGCCGGCATGACCGCCATCCGCAGCACCGTGGGAAGGTAGAGCGTCCGGTCCCACAGGATCTTACAGATCCCGGAGTCCGCCAGACTGCACCCTATGATGATCATGGACAGCGGCATCGTCAGCGCTCCGATCCCGTTGAAGGTGCTGTACAGGGGCTCCGGGATCTTGATCTGCAGGAAGTACATGACCAGCGCCAGCACAGACGCCAGGGCAATCTTGTTGGTCAGAATGGAGCGGAGGCTCCCGCGCCCCCGGTCTCCCAAATAGAACATCCCCCAGGAGTAGAACACCACGTTATAGATCATGCTGAACACAATGGCGCACAGCAGGCCGATATTCCCGTACAGCTCCTGTAAAATCGGATAGCCGATAAAGGTGATGTTGCAGAACACCAGGGAACAGACAAAAACCTTCCGCTTCGCCTCCTCCAGCTTCAGCCGGCGGCTGAGAAAGATGGACGCCGGGATAAAGACCGCAAAGAACAGGACCGCATAGATGGCCGTGACCAGGATCGCCTTGGCCGCTTTCAGAGAAAAGTCCTGCTGAGAGGACATGATTACCGTAAAATATACCACAAAGCGCATCAGCACATTGGTGACGCTCTTCTGATCCTGTGCCGTCAGCGCCCCCCTCCGGCGCAGAAGATAGGCCGCGGCCGCCACAAAGAATACCTTGAACATCAGGCTGAACAGTGTGTAAACCATCGCTCGGACTCCTTCCAATGCAAGGGGTGTCCCATCCCAAACCCCTTCTCTCCGCTTCAGAACACACCCATATCAACAGACAGGCCGGGCGGGGGGCCTGGAACGGCCCGCCCGGCCGGCAGAAGAGGAAGCACTTATTTCAGCATACCTGTCATACGCGGCAGAACTTCAGAAATTGCGGGGATATAGGTAATCAGCAGCAGACAGACGATCATCACCAAGATGAACCGCACGATGCCCTTACACACCACCTCCAGGGAGGTGTTGCCCACCCGGGCGGCTACAAACAGGTTGATGCCCAGGGGCGGGGTGATAAAGCCGATGGCCAGGTTGACCACCATGATGATACCAAAGTGAACGGCGGACAGACCCATCTCCAGGGCCACAGGCAGCAGGATGGGGGATAGCACCATCATGGCCGGAGTCGTATCCATGAAGCAGCCCACAAACAGCAACAGCAGGTTGATAAGCAGCAGGATGACGATGGGATTGTCAGAAATGCCGATCAGGGCGTTGCTCACCAGGGCGGGGATCTGCTCCAGGGTCAGGATACGGGTGAACGCGGTGGCGCAGCCGATGATGACCATGGTGGTTCCGTTGGTGGAGCAGGCATTGGCAATGGTGGAGAACAGATTCTTCAGATTGATCTCGCGGTAGATGAACAGGCCGCAGATCAGCGCATAGACCGCAGCCACAGCCGCCGCCTCAGTGGGAGTGAAGAAGCCGCCGTAGATACCGCCCAGGATGATGATGGGGTCGATCAGCGCGGGGAGCGCGTCCACCACAGTGGCGATTTTCTCCTTAGCGGTATACTTGGTGGTATCGCCCTTCCACCCCATCTTCTTGCAATAGAAGTAGCACAGGGCGCACAGCGCCAGACCGATCAGGATGCCGGGCAGGAAGCCGGCCATGAACATGGTGGACACGGAGGTACCGGTGGAGGTACCATAGATGACCATGGGGATGCTGGGCGGAATAATGACGCCGATGCAGCCGGCGCAGGCCACGCAGGCCAGGGTGAAGCTCTTGCTGTACCCCTTTTCCAGCATGGTGGGGACCACCATGCTGCCCACCGCGGCCACGGTGGCTGGGCCGGAGCCGGAGACTGCGGCAAAGAACATACAGACCACCACAGTGACGATGGCCAAACCACCGGTCACACGGCCCAGGAACACGTTACAGACGTTCAGGATCCGCTTGGACACACCGCCGGCCGCCATCAGCTCGCCGGCCAGGATGAACAGAGGGATCGCCATCAGCGGGAAGGAGTCGCTTCCGCTGATCAGCTGGCTGACGATGAAGCTGTCCGTCATACGGGGATTTGTAGTGATCGCCGCCAGGGAAGCAAGGCCGATAGCAATACCGACCGGAACATTCAACACCAGGAAGACCAAAAGGGTCACAAACAAAACAATGCCAGTCATCCGTCATACTCCTCCCCATTCTTCAGGCACTTGACCCGATAAATGATGGTTTGGATCTCACGGATCGTCGCCAAACCAAAGCCAACCACAGTGGACATATAGATGTACTGATAGGGGATCTTCAGCGCTGCGGAGCGCATATCGAACTGGATCTGCTCCATGGAGTAGAAGAAACCCGTGTAGGTGATATAAACTGCAAACGCGATGAAGAGGATGTCGCCCAACAGGACCACATAGGGACGCGCCTTCTTCGGGAAAAGGTAGAGCGCCGCATCGATCTTGATGTGCTTTCTCAGCTTGCAGCCGTAGCTGATGCCAATGTAGATCAGCCAAATAAAGGTGTATCTGGCCAGCTCCTCCGACCAGGACAGGGAATTGTTGAATACATAGCGCATGACCACCTGCACGAACACCAGCAGGGTCATAAAGGACATGAGGAATACACAAATATAGAGCTCTATATTGTCATCCAGCCATTTCAGGATCTTTTTCAAGACGACTTCCTCCTCTGCTCTCTCCTGTAATTTCTGGGCGGGGTCCCCCGAAGGGGACCCCTTGCTTTGTTTTGATTACTTGTTGCGGTAAGCATCCAGCTCAGCGGCCATCTGATCGGCCAGCTCAGGCTTGTACATGATCTTCTTGGCGGCCTCCAGGCTGTTGGCCTTGTCGGCGGCCTCCTTGAAGCCCATCTTCTCCTCATCGGTCAGGGTGCGGACCGCGCAGCCGGCGCCCTCCATGACCTCGATGGCCTCGTCCTCGTACTTCTGGGACAGCTCATACTGGCGCTGGGTGGTCTCCTCGACGGCCTTGGTCAGAGCCTCCTGCTGCTCGGCAGTCAGGGAGTCCCACTTGGCCTGGTTCATGACCACATAGTAGGGGGTGTACACATGCTCGGTCAGGGTGCAGTAGGACTGGACCTCCTCGAACTTGTTGCCGGTGATGATGCCCAGGGGGTTCTCCTGGCCGTCAACCGTGCCCTGCTGCAGGCCGGTGAACAGCTCGCCAAACGCCATGGGAGTGGGGTTGGCGCCCATGGCCTTCCAGGCCTCCAGGTGGATCTCATTGGCCATGGTGCGGATCTTCAGGCCGCTCAGGTCGGCCACAGTGGCGATGTCCTTGTCAGTGGTGGTGATGTTGCGGAAGCCGTTCTCCCAGAAGGCCAGGCCCTTCAGGCCGTACTCGGAGAAGCCGTCCAGGATGGCCTTGCCGGTCTCGCCGTTGAAGCCCACGTCATAGACCTCCTGCTTGTTCAGGAACAGGTAGGGGACGTCGTAGACATACAGGTCGTTGTAGGTGGTAGCCACGGAAGAGGTGGAGCCCACGGCGATGTCGCACTCGCCGGTCTGGGCCATGGCAAAGGACTGCTCATCGTTGCCCAGCTGGTTGTCGGGGAAGTGGACGATCTTGAGGGTCCCGTTGGAGTACTCCTCCACCTTGGGGATCAGGACCTCGGTCACAGCGTCCTTCGCGCTGGAGGAGGTCACGTTGCCCATGACCAGCTCCACGACCTCGCCGTCTCCTCCGGCAGCGGAACCGCTTCCGGACGCACCAGAATCGCTGGAGCCGCAGGCGGCCAGGGAAGCCACGGCGGCGCCTGCCAGCAGCAGCGCCAAAACTCTCTTTTTCATAACATTCTTTCCTCCTGTTTTTTATTATTTATGCGGCGCGAGCCGCACAATAACCAGTTGATCTCCGCGCGCCCGCGGATTACTTGCAGAGATAGCCTCCGTCGCAGGGGATCACCGCGCCGGCAATGTAGTCCGAGGCGTCCGAGGCCAGGAAAATGCACCCCTTCATGTCATCCGGGGTGCCCCAGCGGTGGGCGGGGATGCGGCCAAGGATCTCGGTATTGCGCCCCTCATCGTTCAGCAGCGCGGTATTCATCTCAGTCGCCATATAGCCGGGGGCGATGGCGTTCACATTGATTCCCTTCCCGGTCCACTCGTTGGACAGAGCCTTGGTCAGCTGGGCCACGCCGCCCTTGCTGGCTGCGTAGGCGGGCACGGTATAGCCGCCGAAGAAACTCAGCATCGAGGCGATATTGATGATCTTGCCCTTGGAGTTCTGGCGGATGAACTGCTGACCGGCCATCTGGCACAGGTCGAAGGCGGCGGTCAGGTTGACCTCCAGCACAGCATCCCAATCCTCAATGGGGAACTCCTCACAGAAATGGCGGCGCTGGATGCCGGCCCCATTCACCAGGATGTCCAGGTGACCGCCCAGCAGCTCCACCGCCTGGGCAAAGCCCGCCCTTCTCTGCTCCCGCTCGCTCAGGTCCACCGCCAACCCGTGGCAGGCAAAGCCCTTGCTCCGGAACTCCTCCGCCACGCTCAGGGCGCTGGCGCTGGAACCCACCACTACGACCTCGCAGCCGGCCTCCATCAGGCCCTCGGCCATTCCGCGGCCCAAGCCGCGGGTGGCGCCGGTCACAATGGCCTTCCGCCCAGTCAAATCAAACAGCTTCATGGGGATCGCGCTCCTTCCTCAATTTCCCTTGTTGTAGCACTCCAGATACCTCTGGAATTTTCTCTGATAAAACTCCGCCCTTGCGGGATCGGGCCGGATGATGCGGCTCACCTCAGGCTGATAGGTACAGGCGTCATCGATCACACCCAGCAGTTCCATCGCCAGGACTGCGCCGCCCAGAAGGGAGCCATGCTCATTCCGGTTGACCTCCAGTTCCCGCTGGAAGATGTCCGCACACATCTGGGTCCACTGCTCGGAGTGGAGGATGCCGCCGGAGAACCGGATATGGGTGGGACAGCCGTTCACCTCAGACAGGATCCGATAGCAGTGGTACAGGTTGAACAGGATCCCCTCCTGCACCGCCAGGTACAGGTCCGGCAGCTTATGCCGGGGCAGGATCCGTACAAAGCCCCCCTCCCGCTCATCATTCCAGCCGGGGCAGCGCTCTCCGAACAGGAAGGGGAGGAACACCGGGTTATTCTCCCAGTCGCTGATCCCCCGCTCCAGCTCTCCATAGGAGAGCCGGGACATACCCACCTGTTCCTTGAACCAATCCAGGCAGTTGCAGCAGCCGTTGGTCGCCGCACCGGACATCCAGTTTTTAGGAGACATGTAGCACCAGGTGCTGGGCTCCTTAGGCAGCACCGGCTTACTAGTCGTCAGCCGGATCGCTCCGCTGGTCCCCACCGAGAAGGTCATCACTCCGTCTGCCACAGCGCCGGTGCCCACCTGATTCAGGCCGCCGTCGGAGTTGGTCGGGATCACCGGGACCCCAGCCTGCACACCCAGCGCCTGAGCGGCCTCCTCCGTGAGGGGGAAGGTCTGGTCATAAGCCACCAGCCGGCTCAGCTGCTCCTCCCGGATCCCCAGCTCAGCCATAAGCTCCGGATCAAAACTCTTGGTCCAGGTGTTCAGCAGCCCGCTTCCGGAGGCCAGGCAGGGGGTGATCACCCGCTGCCCGGTCAGCCGGTAGTTGTTATAGGTTCCCTGGCCCATAATGATGTATTTGCTCAGGTCATACCCCTGCTCCCGCAGCATCATCAGCTTGAAGAAGGGGTAAATGGCATTGACCATACAGCCGGTCTTTTGATAGTAGCGGCTGACGTATTCCGCATCATGGCGAAGACGCTTGCACACCGGCGCAGCCCCGGTATAGGACCAGGGATAGACCGGCGTGACCGGCTTCACCGCCCCGTCGCACAGCACCAGACTGTGCCAGGTTCCGCCCAGGGCGATCATATCCACCTGCCGGCCGTCCAACAGCTCCCGCCCCACAGATACCATGTCCAAATAGACGTTCTCCGCATTGTGGATGGTAACGTCCTCATAGTTTCCGGTATAGGCCCGGACCTTGACCTCAAAGCTCCGGTCCTCCGTATGGTACAGCATCGCCTTCGCAGAAGTGGTACTCGCTTCCAGTACCAGGATTTCCATGTTTTCTGCCTCCTGACGTCTTATTTCTCCAAAGCGCCGCCAAGCGGCCCCGCTTCGGCGAACGCTGTTAAAAATCCTTGCAGTCCACGACCACCTTCACGGTTCCTTCGCTCACGTCGGCGATCATGTCAAAGACACGCTCCGCATCCTTCATGGGAACAATGTGGGTCACGACCTTCTCCAGCTGCTCCTGAAGGTCCTTGGTGTACTCCACGGCCTGGCCAAATTCCTCCTTGGTGTAGACCCGGGTGCCGATCATCCACTGCTCCTTGAAATTGAGCTGCTGGAGGTTGACCTCGTGGGGCTTCTTATGAACGGATACCATGCAGATTGTGCCGCTGACCCGGGTGATCTCCGTCATGTCCATGGCGCCCTGGGCAGAGCCGCTGCACTCAAAGAGCACATCGCAGCCCTCACCGCCGGTGGCGGCCTTTACTACCTCGTTCAGGTTCTCCTTGGCCACATTCACCGGGGTGAGGCCAAGCTCCTCCGCAATGGCCAGGCGCTTCTCCGCCACATCGGAGATAAATACCTTGGCCGCGCCAATGTTCTTCAGCACGATGCCGGTGAGCATTCCGATGGGGCCGGCTCCGATGACCACAGCCACATCCCGTGCCTTGAACTCCGCCTGATGGACGGCCCGCAGGATCACGGCCAGAGGTTCCGTGACCACCGCAGCCCGGTCGCTCACACCGTCGGGCACTTTAAAGAGAACGTCCTCATCCACATACAGTTCTTCACACATCCCACCGTCCACATCAATGCCGATCAGGCCCAGAGTATTACACACATGGGCGCTGCCGGTACGGCAGGCGCGGCAGTGTCCACAGGAGAGGAGTGGATAGGCTACGACCCGGTCGCCCTTCTTGAACTTTTTCCCGTCCTCGGCCACCACGCCCAAAAACTCGTGGCCAAACACCAAAGGAGCCTTGGCGCGGGGATGGGTCCCCAGATAGATCCCGATGTCGGAACCGCACACACCACAGTACCTGACATCTACCTTCACCGCGCCCTCCCGGGCCGCAGGTGCGGGCACATCCTTTAAAACCGCCTGCTTGGGTCCCGCGTAAATCAAAGCTTTCATATTGAATCCGCTCCTCTCCAAAGTCGCTCCGCCTGGATCCTGCTTCTGTTTGCACCTCTCCGGCGGGGGTAAATATTTTTTAATTGTCTGATTTGATTTTTTATTTTGAATTTTAAATTCACAACTTGGCTATATTGTAAAGCCAGTCTTTCGCCTTGTCAATACCACCTCGAATTTTGCACGAAACGCCGCTTTATGACATTAATTTTTATTTTACTATTCTTAGCTCCTCTCTTCTATTGATTGTTCATCAATATTTGTTCTGATTTTTTACTTTATATTTTACTTAATTATTTTTATTCTTTTAGTTTTTTATTTTAGCCTTTCTTTTTGTTTCTTTTTCTAATTTTATATTTTTATAAATTATTTTAAACCTGTGAAAACGCGTTTTTCGTTTCATTCCCCAATAAAGAGAGGCGTTTTTTAGTCAAAACGCCCAACACGAACTCCAGCACCCCCTTTTTCTCCCCACCGCCATGATCCCCCTCCACTCCCTTGTCCACCCTTTGTAAGAATGATATATTTTTACGCTTTCTCCAAAAAAGGGCCTGTTCTTTTTGCTATTCCCACAAGATTTTGTTTCCTGTATGAAATAGAATTGACTTTCTTCTTTGCAGTGATAGAATAGTTTTGCAATAAAATTTAAAATTTAATTCTTTACTTTATTGAATTGCGGCCCGCCCTGAGTCAGCTCTGGCCGGGCCAATGAATCAGGAGGTTTTAACGATGTCATTTACCGTACTGGCCACCCCACGTTCCTTTGCCAAGAACGACGATGCCCCCATTCGCCTGCTGGAGGAGCAGGGCTGTACTGTGATCCGCCTTCCCATGAACGGCGGCGATCTTCAAGCACAGCTGCTGGAACAGCTGCCCCAGGCCGATGCTGTCATCGCTGGTCTGGAGCCCTACACCCGCTCCATGCTGGAGACGGCCAAAAATTTGAAGATCATCTCCCGCTACGGTGTTGGATATGATAAGGTAGACCTGGAGGCCGCTCATGCCATGGGGATCAAGGTCTCTATCACTCCCGGGGCCAACAGTGACTCGGTGGCCGATCTGGCCATGACCCTGATGCTCGCCGCTGCCCGAAATGTTTGTCCGATGGACGCCGCCATCCGCGCCGGTGGGCACGACAAGCCCATCACCGGCGTCGAGATATGGAACAAGACCCTGGGCGTTGTCGGCACCGGCCGGATCGGAAAGGGCGTCATTCAGCGCGCCTCCGGCTTTCAAATGAAGGTCCTTGCCAACGACGCCTACCCCGATCCCGCCTTTGTGGAGGCCCACAACGGCAAATATGTGGATCTTGACACCCTGTTCCGCGAGTCTGACTTTATCACCCTCCACGCCCCCCTCACAGAGGAGACCCGGAACATGGTGGACGCCCGCCGTCTGGCGGAGATGAAGCCCCGGGCCGTTCTGGTCAACACCGCCCGCGGCGGGATCGTGGACGAGGACGCCCTGTATCAGGCTCTGAAGGAGGGACAGATTGGCGCGGCCGCCCTGGACGCCACCGTGGTGGAGCCCGCCTGCGGCAGTCCCCTGGCCTCTCTGCCCAACTGCATCCTGACCCCCCATGCCGGAGCCGCCACCTATGAGGCTGGTTATAATATGGGAATGCTGGCCGCCCAGAATGTGCTGGACGTGCTTTTCGGCAGGGAGTGCCGTTTCCTGGTATAAATCTCATCTGATGGATCAAGTAAATGGGGGAGTGTATGTTATGTCACAGTATCAATTCGGCGTTGTCGGTCTGGCCGTGATGGGCCGGGGCCTGGCCCTGAACCTGGCAGAGCACGGTTTTTCCGTGGCAGGGTATAATCTGGAACCGGAACTGACCGCCGCTTTTACAGCCGAGGGCCAGCGGCTGGGCTTCTCTGTAACCGGGTGCCCCTCCTATGAGGGCCCTATGTTCCGCTCTGGAAAAACCCCGTAAGATCCTGATCATGGTCAAGGCCGGCAAACCAGTGGATTATGTGCTGGACGGCCTGCTCCCCTATCTGGAGGCGGGAGATGTTGTAATCGACGGCGGAAACTCTCATTATCCCGAGACCCAGGCCCGCCAGTTCCGCTGCCAGCAGTCCGGCATCCGTTTTCTGGGCATGGGCGTCTCCGGCGGCGAGGAGGGCGCCCGGCACGGGCCCGCCCTGATGCCCGGCGGAGATCCGGACGCCTATCGCTTGGCCGCCCCCTTCCTGACCGCCATCGCCGCCCATGTGGGCGGGGATCCCTGCTGCGCCTATATCGGCCCGGAGGGCGCCGGCCACTATGTCAAAATGGTGCACAACGGCATCGAATACGGCGATATGCAGCTGATCTGCGAGGCATACTATTTAATGAAGCGGCTTCTCCACCTCTCCCCAGATGAGATCGCGGACTACTTCCGCCGCTGGAATCTAGGAGAGCTTTCCAGTTATCTCATGGAGATCTCGGCCCACATTTTGACCGTTCCAGACCCCGAGACCGGAACTCCGCTGGTGGATCAGATCCTGGGAGAGGCAGGCAGCAAGGGGACCGGGATGTGGACGGTGCAGGAGGCCCTCTCCCTGGGCGTCCCCCTGCCCACCATCGCGCAAGCCGTCTTCGCCAGGGATCTTTCCTGCCGCGCCCAGGTGCGTGCGGCGATGTCCAGGCAGGCGGCCCCTCACGAGCTCCCCGCCCTGGACCGGGACGCCTTTGCGGAAAAGATCCGCCGCGCTCTATATGCCTCCAAGCTCTGCTCTTATGCACAAGGCTTTGAACTGCTCCACCAGGCCAGCCAGCACTACCACTGGGATCTGGACCTGGGCGGCATCGCCCTGCTCTTCCGCGGAGGCTGCATCATCCGCGCCGCCTTCCTGGACCGGCTGGCTCAGGCCTACCGCGCCTGTCCCACGCTGGAGAACCTGCTGCTCTCCAGCGACTTCGCCTCCGTCCTGACCCAGTACCAGTCGGACTGGCGGGATGTTGTATCCACCGCCGCTCAGTGCGGCGTGGCAGTCCCCGCCTTCTCTGCCAGCCTGAGCTACTATGACGGGCTGTGCGACCCCGCAGGCCCGCTCAACCTGCTTCAAGCCCAGCGGGACTGCTTTGGCGCCCATACCTTCCGCCGAATCGACCGGGATGGGAGTTTCCACCACAACTGGTAACCGCCTCTTGCCTTTGGGGCGGGCGCCATCTATAATAGATTCAAGTCAAAACATCCTACGCCGCCCCACTGGACCGCAGCCAAATGGTTCACCCATTTCCTTCTTGCCCCATTTTGTGTGGGGCCAAGGCGTCTCCCGGCCCAGGCGGTCACAGCGGATTCAGCCACTTTAACAGGGGGGAAATCATCCATGAACAGCGGTACGCATCTCGTTTCCAGCAACACACTGGTGGATGTGGCTTATCACAACATCCGAAAAGACATCATCGAGGAATATCTGCCCGCCGGGCAAAAGATCAACCTCAGCGATCTCTGCACCCGCTATGGGGTCAGCCCCACACCTATCAAACAGGCCATCAACCGCCTGATGGCGGAGGGGCTTGTGGAGAATATCCCCCGCAAGGGCTGCCGGGTACGGCCTTTCAACTGGTCCGAGCTGGATGAGATATTTGAGCTGCGCCTGATCATGGAGGTCAGCTTTGCACCACAAGCCACCGTGGCAGTCCAAAACACCCCTCAGCTCCAGAAGCGCTTTGAGGACAACCTCCAAAAAAATATGGAGCTGGTCCAGTACTACGGCACTGCTGAGGAGTATTTTGAAACATACGAGATCGACCAGCAGTTCCATGAACTCATCATCCTCGCCAGCGGGAATCGCACAGCGATTCGGGTCTATAAAAATTTGAATTCCCATTCCTATGCGACCTATCTCTTTGGGAAGCAGCCGCGGATCCAGACCATCAACGGCATTCTGGAGCACCGCGCAATCTACGAGTCCATGAAGGCGGGTAATGTGGACCAGGTCCGCCACCTGCTGAACTCCCACCTGGAAAACGCCCAAAAAAAGATCAGTCTCTCTTTGAAGCTTCAGCAAAACAGCGGCCAGCCCTGATATAGCAAAACGCGCCGCGCCACAGAACATGTTCTGTGGCGCGGCGCGTTTTCGATTCTTTGCTATGCCGTTCGGTCCGGGAAATCCGCCTCACACTGCACGGAGAAAGTGATGTTCCGCTCCTCCCCGCCCCGGCGCACCATCAGGGTAGCAGTCTCCCCCGGAATCAGGGTATTTTTCACCTGGCGCAGCTCCTGGATGGTGGGCAGAGGCGCCCCATTGAGGGACAGGAGCACATCGTCTACCTGCAATCCGGCGCGGCCGGCGCTGCTGTTCTCCTCCAAGGCGGCCACCCGCAGGCTGCCGCCACTGAAATCCACCGTGAAGCCCATGGCGGGCTGCCCGGCAATGAGCCAGTCCGCCACCTCCTTCACCTTCTGCATGGGGATGGCAAAGCCCAGCCCCTCCACGGTGCTGTCCTGGGCCACCACTTTCAGCGTGGTAATGCCCACCACCTGTCCCCGGTCGTTGATGAGGGCCCCGCCGGAGTTTCCAAAGTTGATGGGCGCGCTGGTCTGGATAACCTGAAGTTCCACACCGTCCACCGGCACTGTGCGGTTGAGGGCGGAGACGATCCCCTGAGTGATAGAGGTGCGGTAGCCCAGAGGATCCCCGATGGCCACCACCATCTCACCGCAGCGCAGCCGGTCCGAGTCACCAAATTCCGCCGGCGTCAGGCCACTGGCCTCCACCTTCAGCACAGCCAGGTCCTCCCCGGCATCCGCCCCCACCAATCGGGCCTCCATCACCCGCCCGTCGGACAGGAGCACCGACATCCGCAGGCTGTCTGCCACCACATGGGCATTGGTGAGAATGTATCCGTCCGCGCTCATCACCACACCAGTCCCGGTGCTGTACTCCCCCTCCCCATCGGCTTGGATCGAGACGACGGAGGGGACGCACTTTTCATAGATCTCCACCGCGTCCATAACCTCCCCCTCCCGCTGGGAGATCTGCACCTGGACGCCGGTCCCCGTCTCCGCCCGCTCCAGAGCGGCAAAGGGGTCCCGCTCCTCCTGTTCGGACAGATGCGGGGTCAGAGGCTCATCATCCCAGGGGAGCAGCCAGCGCACCGCCACCGTTCCCAGGGACAGGCCCACCACCAGCAGGAACAAAGCCAAAAATGGCAGCAGGGTGCGGCGGCGCCGGACCCTGAGGACCGGCGGGCGCCGGGCTGGGACCACCACCGGCGGCGGGTCGGGAAGGAGGGAGGGCTGCCCAGGGCCTCCCCAGAGGTCGTTCGGCTGTTCCTTCCATAACGGCACTTCCCATCTCTCCGGTCTCAGCCGGCCGTCACGCCAGCGTCAGGGTGAAGGTGAACTGGGTCACCCCATCCTCGCTGGTGGCGGTGATATTTTCCTTCAAATTGCCCAAAATGGTTTTGACGATATATAGGCCCAGGCCCACACCCTCCCGGTCCACGCTGCGGGAGTAATCCGCCTTGTGGAAGCGTTCAAAGAGGAGTGGCAGCTCGTCCGGCGGGATGGTCGCCCCCAGATTGCGTACGGTGACAAGGGCCTTTCCGTCCTTTTTGGTGATCTGGACTGTGATGTCCGTCCCTTGGGCAGCAAACTTCGCCGCATTGTCCAGCAGGTTATAGCACACCTGGGTCACCGCGTCCGGGTCGCCCCACACCATGATCGGATCCTCCGGGAACTGAGCGTCCACATCCAGGCCCCGGCCGGTGATCCTCCCCTCCAGGCTGACCAGCACCCGGGACATGACCTCTATGATGTCAAACTGCTCCTGAGCGGTGACCGTCTCCGTCAGGGCGTTGAGCCTGGATAGGTCCAGCATCCTCCGGACCAGGCGGGACAGCCGCCGGGTCTCGGACACCACCACATTCAGCGCCTCCCCCTCCTTCTCCGGCGGGATCGTGCCATCCAGGATGCCCTCGGCAAAGCCGGCGATGGTGGTCATGGGGGTCTTGAGCTCGTGAGAGACGTTGGCGATGAAATCAGCCCGCTGGCTCTCCACCTTCTCCAGGGAGTTGGCCATGAAGTTGAACGCCTCCGCAAGCTCCCCGATCTCGTCGCAGCGGTCCTTATAGCTGTTGACCCGCACGTCAAACTCACCCCGCCCGAACTTCCGGGCGGCCTCCGCCATCTCGGTGAGGGGGCGGGTCTGGTGGGCCGAAGTGATGGAGCTGGCGATCACCGCGATGAGCAGCACCACCACCGCCGCAAAGAAGAAGATGGTGGCCGTGGCCCGCCACATCTCTGAAAGGCCGCTGGTGTCCCCTGACACCAGGACCAGCCCCAGGTTGGCGGCCAGCGTGGGGGTCAGCTTGGTCTGCACCGGCAGTCCCGCGATATAGCGGTTGGCCCCATAGATCCCCCCCAGATTGGTGATGCCGTTGTAGTGCCCCTGCTGGAGGATCTGCTGGACTACCCGGTCCGGGATCTGCTTGTGGTAGAGGTCGCTGTCCGTGGCGTACAGGATCTCCCCCTGGGTGTTGGTAACGATCACCGAGGCCTCTGAGACCGCGGAGACCGTCTCCATAGTGCTCTGGTACAAAGTCCATTTGATCCCGTCCAGCAGGCTGAGGCTGTCCACATTCTGCAAATAGTCGCTGGTGGCCGCGGCGATATAGCCCGCGTTCCGCTCCAGCCGGTCCCGGGTCTCTGAGATGATGTACCGGTAGGACAGCAGCATGAACGCGGTGGACAACAGGGTAAAGGACAGGGCGACGATGCCCACCATCATGGTCAATTCCCGCTTGTACAGGCTTTTCAAGGGAATCCCCCCTCTTTTTCTCAGCCGGCCCCGTTGGCGGGGGCCACCTCAAATTTATAGCCCACGCCCCACACGGTCTTGAGCCGCCACTGGTCGCTGACCCCCTCCAGCTTCTCCCGCAGGCGCTTGATGTGGACGTCCACCGTCCGGGAGTCGCCGAAGTAGTCGAAGCCCCACACCTCGTCCAGCAGCTGGTTCCGGGTAAACACCCGGTTGGGCGCAGAGGCCAGATGATAGAGCAGCTCCAGCTCCTTGGGGGGCGTATCCACCCGCTTGCCGTCCACCAGCAGCTCATAGGAGTCCAAGTTGATGACCAGCTTATCAAAGGACAGCTTCTGATCTCCCTGCTCCTCCTCCTGGCCGGTGCGGCGGAGCACCGCGTGGATGCGGGCCAGGACCTCCTTCATCTCGAAGGGCTTGACAATGTAGTCGTCCGCGCCCCCCTCCAGGCCGGTCACCTTGTCCTCGGTCTCCCCCTTGGCGGTGAGCATGATGACCGGGGCCGCAGACTCCTCCCGGATCTTTTTCAGCACGGTCCAGCCATCCATAATGGGCAGCATGATGTCCAGCAGCACCAGGTTCGGCTGGAAGGAGCGGAAATACTCCACACCCTTTCCGCCGTCCTTGGCTACTTTGGTTTCAAACCCCTCCTTCTCCAGATAGAGATGGAGCAGCTCTGCGATATTACTGTCATCCTCTACAATAAGCACCTTCTGGGACATGGTGAAACCCTCCATTTTTTCATTGGTGGCCCGGGCGGGCGCATTCTGCCCCTCCCACCCGGATCTTCTCCTCTATTATAGACGGGATCCCCGCGTTTGGGGTGAATAATTTGTAAATATCCCCCGTCAGACGTCCTCCCGCCGCTCCACATAGGAGTGGTCCACCTGGATCACCGCGGAATACTTCTCCGACAGGGCCTCCACCGCCTGCCGCAGCTCCCGGGTCACCTGGGCGTCGGTCAGGCGGAAGCCGTAGGGTACCATCACATCAAACAGCACGTTGGTGTGGTATGGGCCGGCGGTGATCCGCAGGTCGTGGATAGACAGGGCTGGATCCAGCGCCTTGGCCGCCGCCTCCACCTGCTCCCGCAGGGCGTTGGTGCGCTCATCATTGACCACTGGGTCGGTGTGGATCACCGTCTCAATGTGGTGCTTGGCCTTTAGCTCCCGCTCGATGTGGTCGATGATGTCGTGCATCTCCAGCAGATCGGTGTCCGCCGGGACCTCCGCGTGGAAGGACATCATGGCCCGGCCGGGTCCGTAGTCGTGATAAACCAGGTCGTGGATGCCCAGGATGTTGGGGTGGGACAGCACCAGCTTGTCGATGTCTGCCGCCAGCTCCGGATCCATGGCCCGGCCCAGCAGGGGGTCCAGCGTGTCCTTAGCGGCCTCCCAGCCCGTCTTAAGGATAAACGCGGCCACCAGCAGGCCGGCCAGGCCGTCCACCTGAAGGTCCAGAAAGTGGTCCACCAGGGCGGCGGCCAGCACCACGGCGGTGGCTACCGCGTCGGAGAGGGAATCGGCCGCCGTGGCCTTCATTGCCTGGGAGGAGATGGCCTCCCCCAGGACGCGGTTAAAGCGGAACATCCAAATTTTCATCCCGATGGACACCGCCAGGATGGCAATGGCCAGCCAGGAGAAGGACAGCTCCTCCGGGTGGAGCAGCTTTTCCAGGGAGCTCTTCCCCAGCTCAAAGCCCATCAGCAGGATTGCCATGGCCACCAGCAGGCCGCTGAGGTACTCGATCCGCCCGTGTCCGAAGGGGTGCTCCTCATCCGCCGCCTGCCCGGCCAGCCGGAAGCCGATCAGCGTGATCACCGACGAGGCGGCGTCCGACAGGTTGTTCAGCCCGTCCGCCACCACGGCGATGGAGCCGGTGAGCAGCCCTGCCCCCAGCTTTCCCAGACACAGCAGGGTATTCAGCAGGATGCCCACGCCTCCCGCCAGTGTTCCGCACCGCTGCCGGACCTCCGGAGCGGTGGGGTCCGCTCCGCCCAGACAGCGCCGGGTCAATGCCTTAATCAATGCAAAATGCCTCCTTGCTCCGCTGGAGCCAACAGGCCCCGGCAGATCTATGCCTTTTATCAATATATTATCTCACGCCGCCCGTTGTTCCGTCAAGACGGAAGGCAGGGCAGTTCTATGCCCTCTCTGGATCAGTCCTGTATGTTTTAGAGAGAAAAGCAGCGGTTTTGCGTGAAACTGTTTACAAACTGTTCATACCACCGTCACGATTTTGCCTTAATTATGGGGTAGGATATGAATGTAAACACGAAGTCTTAAAATTTCTCCCATTTCTCCCTCTCCTTTTACAACACACACAGGCAAGAGGCCCCGGCGGATCGCCGGGGCCTCTTGCCGTCTTGTCATATCCCAGCTGGGGCGGCGCCGGTCTACGGCGCCGCCCCAGCTCCGGGCTGTGGGAACTGCTCATAGGGCTGAGCCGCTGGGATGGTCACCCCTGTGCCGGGGAGGGCCAGGTCGCCGCCGTCCGCCCCGCAGAACCAGACGTCCACCTGGTCTGGGTCCCCCAGCTCCGGGTCCACCGCCCAGCACTGGAGGGTTTTCTTCAGGCTGTCCAGAATCGTCTGGTCCAGCTGGAGGGCGTCATAAACACGGAACTCCTCCCTCTGTTCCTCCGGAGGGCCGACAAACAGGGCGGAGGTATCCGCGAAGGAGACCGTGATCCCGCCCTTTCCGGAAAAGATCGGCTCTGCCAGATCCAGGCTCCAGCCGGTGAGGCTGGCCATGGCGGACACCACCTCCTCCGGCGGGATCTGTCCATTCTCATCCAACTCGCCGGTGTACTCCACCGGATACTCCGCAAACTGGTTCCCGACGCCGATATACAGCACCGCACAGGACCGCTCCATGGAGCAGGCTGAGCCGTCTCCACTCTGCAACGCCTGTGAGCCGGAGAGCGCGCCCTCGCCTCCCGCAGTCTCCTCCATGGAAAACGGACCGCCGCAGGCAGACAGGGCCACAGTCAGCAGGCCCGCCATCAGGATCGCCTTTTGTCCCATATCCTGCTCCTCCCTCCTTCTGCTTCGGAGCCCACGGCTGGGCCGCTCCGCTCCATTTCTGTGGGCTCCATTATACGGTGCGGTCCGTCCACCCGTCAAGCAGAATGAAAGAATATTCATCTTATCAATCGTTTGTGCAAATTGACAGTCCAAACCACCTCCACACACTTCCTGTCGGTTCCCGTCGGCTTGTCCACCACACTTTTTTCATTATGACAGGGCCTAAATCCCCATATAGAAGGGGGTTTTTCATCACCGATTATCTTTTTCCACATCCCAGCGCAAAAGTCATTTGACTTTTTCGTTGAAATTGCTATAATATCTATTATCAAGTGAACTGCTGCTTTAGCTGTCTGAGGGGTCCTTTCCGTCCCGTCGCCACAGATAAAATCCAGCCAAAATAAGGGTACGTCTTTACGTGCTTCTTGTTTTTGCTGGTTTTTTTGTATGCAAAACCAACTGGAAGGAGGACAGAGCGTAGCGCCCCAAGTTCAAGGAGAGAGAGGTGTGTCAAAACCGGGAAGCTCCGCTTCCCACTGTCCCCCAGGTTGTGTGCTGGGAGACAGATCCCCAATCACTAGAAATAGGGAGGAAACAAAACTATGTTTACCATCACAAACGGCTTTACTTACATCGCATTTCTGATGTTCCTGGCCGGCGGTCTGCTGGCTCTGGAGAAATACGCCAAGTGGAAGGTCTTTAATGTGGTCCCGCCCCTGGTGTGGATCTATGTGCTGAACATGGTCTTCTGCACCATGGGCCTGTACGCCTCGGACGCCTGCTCCGCAGTCTACTCCGCTTTGAAGAACAACCTGCTGTACGCCATGATCTTCGTCATGCTGCTGCGGTGTGACTTCCGCAAGCTGGCCAAGCTGGGCGGCCGGATGATCGCCATCTTCCTGGCCTGCTCTCTGACTCTGGGCCTGGGCTTCCTGGTGTTCTATCCTGTCTTTATGGGCCCCCTGGGCGGCGGCGAGAAGACTTGGGCTGCTGTGGCTGCTCTGTACGCCTCTTGGGTCGGCGGTTCCGCCAACATGGCCGCTATGCAGGACGCTCTGCCCGTTGACGCCGGCTCCTACAGCTGCGCCCTGGCCCTGGATACCGTCTGCTACTCTGTGTGGATCGCCCTGCTGCTGCTGGCCGTCCGCTATGCCAACAAGTGGAACAAGGCCACCAAGGCCAACACCTCCGGCCTGGACGCCATCGCCGCCGCCGCCAACGCTGAGGTGGAGAAGGATAAGGCTCGCAAGGCTTCTTCTGGCGATTGGATTTTCCTGATCGGTCTGTCCCTGCTGGTCTCCGCCATCTCCCAGTCTGTGGGCGCCGCCATGAACGCCGGTCTGGCCAACATGGGTCTGGCTATGTTCGACAAGGGCACCTGCACCACCGTGTTCGTCACCGTGCTGGGCCTGATCTGCGCCATGACTCCTCTGGGCAAGCTGCCCGCCGTGGAGGAGCTGTCCACCGTCTATCTGTACGCTGTTGTTTCTCTGCTGGCTTCCACTGCCACTGTTACCGATCTGCTGTCCGCTCCCATGTGGGTTGTTTACGGCATGCTGGTTCTGGTGCTGCACGTGGTCACCATGTTCATCCTGTCCAAGATCTTCCACTGGGATCTGTGCATGGTCTCCACTGCCTCCCTGGCTAACATCGGCGGCAGTGCATCGGCCCCCATTGTGGCTACCGCTTATGACGCCTCCTTCGCCGGCATCGGCGTTCTGATGGGCGTGCTGGGCGCGGCCATCGGCAACCTACTCGGTTTGGGTATGGGCGCCATCCTTCATATGTTCATCTGATGCGACACCGGTGCGCCGGGCCCGGGAGGTCCGGCGCACCTTTTTACCCTTTTTCACCTGACCACTGAAAAAATGGAAAGGAGAACCATGAACATCAACGAAAATTTCCGTTATCTCCACATCGGACTGCCCAACGATGTACTTCGTCGGAAACTCCACGGAGACTTTGAGGGAGCTGTGGCCGCCATTGACCGCCACCTGGCTTCCCCCACTACTCCTGAGGCACTCAAGCGCTGCCTGACCGTTCAGCGTGAACTCATCCTCCGTCTGCCTCTGGACTACCCCTATCCCAAGGAGGAGGCCCTGGCCCTGGTGCGGGAGCACATTCCCGACTTCACCGAGGCGGAGTTCGACGCCCTGGAGGATCAGTGGAAGATCGACTGGATCTATGATCACGGCGTTCCTCACTATTTCAACCGTTTCTTTGAAACGCTTTGCAAGACCAACGCGGCCTTTGCCGCCCGGGCGGGCGTCAGGACCGCCGGAGCGGACGGGCAAGATCCCGAAGGCCGTCTGGACCGGGTTGCAAATCAACTCCGCACAGAGGGAACTGCCGCCAGCCGTGTGCGCTGCCGGGCTACTGTCCAGATGAAGGATGAGTGCTTTGAGCCGGGCCGCCGGGTACGGGCCTATTTGCCTCTGCCCTGTGCGTGTGATGCCCAGAGCGATATCCGTATCGAGCGGGTCTCTCCCGAGCCCACTCATATCTCTCCCGAGGACGCTCCTCAGCGGGTCATCTTCTGGGAGGAAGTGATGGAAGAGAACCACCCCTTTGAGGTAGAGTTCTCCTTCACTCAGACCCTGCACTACCACGATCTGACCCGGCCGGAAACCGCCCCTGGCGCCCCCGAACTTCCCGAGGATGCCCAGCGCTGGCTGGGTGAGGAGGCTCCCCATATCCTCTTCACTCCTTATCTCCGTGAACTGGCCCGGGTTCTGACCCAGGGCGCAGACTCCAACCTGGAGAAGGCCCGCCGGATCTATGACTTCATCACCAAAAACGCCTCTTACAACTTCATGCCGGCCTATTTCAGCCTGGAAAACATTGCGGAGAACTGCGCGCGGAGCCGCACCGGCGACTGCGGCGTATTCGCCCTGCTGTTCATCACGCTGTGCCGCTGTGCTGGTGTTCCCGCCCGGTGGCAGAGCGGTTGGAAGGTAGAGCCCGGCTTCTGCGGTGCCCATGACTGGGCCCAGTTCTATGCCGCACCCTATGGTTGGCTTTACGCGGATCCTTCCTTCGGAGTCGGTGCGGTCCGGGAGAACAACGAAGAGCGCCGTCTCCACTACTTCGGAAACCTGGACACCTTCCGCATGGTGGCCAACACCCAGTTCCAGGGCGACTTTGATGTCCCCAAGGATCACTGGCGCGCCGACCCGTACGACAACCAGGTGGGCGAGATGGAGACCGAGGACCGCGGCCTGCGCTATGAGGAATTCCTAAGGACCAAGGAGGTCCTGGAATATACAGAGCTCTAAACTCATAACAATCAGGAAAGGAATGTGCAACGAATGAAGAAGAAGCTTTGCGCCCTGCTTCTCTCCGCGTCCATGCTGTCGTCCCTGGCAGTGCCAGCGTTTGCAGCAGAATCAGGGAATGCCCCCCGGGCAGCCATCGGCGACGATGCTGTCTACCTGGGAGTGAAGGACTATGGCAGGGTCACCAAGGATGAGAAGGAATCTTTTGAGCACCGTTTCTTTGTGGATGGCCATGAAGAGACCTTTACCATTCCCGCCGACGGCGGCAAGTTCGAACTCCAGAACAAGCTCCAGGAGGGCTACATCTACGATATCACCATCAGCGGCTATACAGTCACCGGTGCCGAGATGGAAGAGGGCGATGTGGCCGGTGTCCTGACCAAAGTGTGGACCGATGATGACGGCGACTGGCGGATCAAGGTGGACAATGAGTCCTTTACGATCAACAAGGATGCCGAGCTCTATGACATCACCTCCAAGGCCGGCGGGGCCACTGTTCAGGACATCAAGTTTAATGAGCTCAAGCAGGATGAGACCGTCCGCATCGTAGTAGACTCTGATGACCATGTAACCAAGCTGTTCCGGATGTTTATTGCCGAGGACTACACCGCCCCTGTCAGCGGCGTGCCCGGCAAGCTGACCCTGAAGAACTTCCTGGCCACCGCCATGGAGCCCGTGGGCACCGCCCTGTACGTCTACGGCGGCACCTGGGACTGGCAGGATGTGAACTCCTCCAACCAGGCCATGACCATCGGCCTGTCCCAGAGCTGGATCGACTTCTTCCAGAGCCAGGACGCCAACTACACCTATAAGAACAGCGCCAACCCCAGCGAGAGCTACTATCCTCACAACGCATGGAACCAGTATTACTACGCTGGTATTGACTGCTCCGCCTTTGTCGGCTGGTCTGTCTACAATGTGATGAACACCGAGGACAGTACTGTGGCTGACAACACTGGCTATGTCATGTCCGCCACCAAGCAGGCCAAGAACTTTGCCGAGGTTCAGAAGTGGGGCACCTGGAGCCAGGAGAAGCCCTTTAAACCTGATCACTTCCAGACCGGCGACATCTTCTCCATGAACGGCCACGTCTGGATCTGCCTGGGCAAGTGTGACGATGGCTCTCTGGTCATCCTCCACTCCACCCCCTCTGACAGCATCAACGGTCAGGGCGGCGGCGGCGTCCAGATCAACGGCGTGGGCGATTCCGAGAATTGCCAGGCTGTAAAGCTGGCCGAGAAGTACATGAGCCAGTACTATCCCCAGTGGTGGGAGCGCTATCACAAGGTCTATAAGAGTTTTGACAGCTACACTAAGTACAGCGGCAAAGATGCCGGCAAGTTCAGCTGGGATCTGAAGAACACTCTCGCTGACCCTGATGGCTATGCCAATATGAGCGCTGACGAGATCCTGGCCGACCTGTTTGACACCTATCACGGTGAGGCCGTATATCTGGGCGTCAAGGGCTACGGTGACCGGAATACCAACTGGGACCACAAGCCCACCTTCCAGCACCAGTTCTTCGTAGACGGCGACGTCCGCACCTTCACTGTGGACGCTGATGCCACATACAGCCTCCAGAACCAGCTGATGGAAGGCTATGTCTATGACATTGATGTGACCGCCAACGAGGTCACCGATGTTGAGCTGAAGGATAAGGGCCATGCCAATGTAGTCATGGGCGAGGTCACTGCCATCGGCAAGGACACCATCACTGTGGACGGCAAGACTCTGAACACCGCAGATTCCAAGACCTATGAGATCACCTCCAAGGCCGGCGGCTCCTCTGTGAAGGCTGCCTCTGTCAAGGTAGGCGACTCCGTTAAAGTTATGGTCAATGGCGATCAGGCCAAGACTGTCTACAAGGCCTTTGTTGCCGAGGAGTACAAGGCTCCTGTGTCCGGCACCCCCGGCGAGAAGACCCTGAAGAACTTCCTGTCCACTGCTCTGACCCCCGTTGGCACCTCTCTGTATGTCTACGGCGGCTCCTGGGACTGGCAGGACGTGAACTCCTCTAACCAGTCCATGACCATCGGCCTGTCCCAGAGCTGGATCGACTTCTTCCAGAGCCAGGACGCTAATTACACCTACAAGTACAATGCTGATCACAGCGAGAGCTACTATCCCCATGAGCAGTGGAACCAGTACTACTATGCCGGCATTGACTGCTCCGCCTTTGTAGGCTGGTCTGTCTACAATGTGATGAACACCGAGAACAGCACCGTGGCTGACAGTAATGGCTATGTAATGTCCGCCACTAAGCAGGCCAAGAACTTTGCTCAGACTCAGGGCTGGGGCACCTGGGAACAGAAAGCCCCCTTCAAGCCCGAGGACTTCAAGACCGGCGATATCTTCTCCATGAACGGCCACGTCTGGATCTGCCTGGGCAAGTGTGACGATGGCTCTCTGGTCATCCTCCACTCCACCCCCTCTGACAGCATCAACGGTCAGGGCGGCGGCGGCGTCCAGATCAACGGCGTGGGCGATTCCGAGAATTGCCAGGCTGTAAAGCTGGCCGAGAAGTACATGAGCCAGTACTATCCCCAGTGGTGGGAGCGCTATCACAAGGTCTACAAGAGCTTTGAGGATTATACTGACTATGACCGTGATTCCAACGCCGGCAAGTTCAGCTGGACTCTGGGCGGAACGATTTCCGACCCCGACGGCTATGCCGACATGAAGGCTGATGCGATCCTGGCCGACCTGTTCCAGGACGTCCGCTACATTGACGCCTCCGCCAACAACGGCGGCGTGATCTCCCCCGAGGCCGCACCAATCTGACCAGCGGCGACAGCATGACCTACTCCATCACCCCCTTCTCCGGCTACCACATCTCCGATGTGACCGTGGACGGCCAGAGCGTGGGCGCGGTGGACTCCTACACCTTTGACAATGTGACCGACAACCACACCATCGCCGTCACCTTCGCCCGCGACTCCGGCGGCAATTCCGGCGGCGGCAGCGATGACTCCGATCCCACCTACGCCATCCGCGCTTCTGCCGGCAACGGCGGCTCCATCAGCCCCAAGGGCACCGTCCGCGTGGAAAAGGGCGACTCCAAGACCTATACCATCACCGCCGACAAGGGCTACGCCATCGCTGACGTGACCGTCAACGGCAAGAGCGTGGGCGCGGTGGACTCCTATACCTTCAAGAACGTCACCAGCGACCAGACCATCCGCGCCACCTTCGCCCTGGAGGGCGCTGTGGACCAGCCGGGCTTCTCCGACGTCTCCAAGAACGACTGGTTCTATGATGCGGTGCAGGACGCCGTGGACATGGGCCTGATGGCCGGCGTCTCCGCCGACCGCTTTGACCCCAACGGCACCGTCACCCGCGCCATGGTCGCCCAGATCCTGTACGCCCGGGAAGGCAAGCCCGCCGTCTCCGGCGCGGCCGCCATCTCTGACGTGCCCGCCAACGCCTGGTTCCACGACGCCATGCAGTGGGCCAAGGCCCAGGGTGTGATCGCCGGCTATCCCGATGGCCGCATGGAGCCCAACGCCCCTGTCACCCGTGAACAGCTGGCCGTGATCCTCCACAGCTATGCCCAGAAGAAGGGGATGGATGTCTCCAAGACCGCCGACCTGGCCGGTTATGCCGACGCCGCCAACATGTCCGTCTGGGCCAAGGACGCTATGAGCTGGGCTGTGGGCAGTGGCCTCATTTCCGGCCGGAGCGCCTCCACTCTGGCGCCTGCCGGCTCCGCCACCCGCGCGGAGTGCGCCGTGATCTTCACCCAGATGTTCCAGCAGTAACGCACGCTTCTTCTCACGTCCCGTCCCCCGGACTCCAGCGGGTCCGGGGGGCACACCCCGACGGCCGATCTTCCCCGGCGCGGCGTCTGCCCTGCCGAGAGAGCCAACCGGCCTCATCCCACCATAAGTTTGGAAGGCAGGAATGATAGCTATGAAACCTTACGCACTGATCGATCTGCACTGTGACACTCTGACCGACTGCAAGTACAGCAGCGGTCTGGGCACCGACACCCTGGACGACCCCCAGCGTGTCCTGTCCCTGTCCAGCATCCCCGAGGGGGTCCACTGGGCCCAGTTTTATGCCATTTTCATCCCCGATGAATGCCGGGGCGAGGACGCCATCCGCTATTACGAGGCCAACCGGGACAACTTCATCCGCCAGATGGACAAGTTCTCCGACCGGGTGAAGCGCTGCCGCACCTGCGCTGATATGGAGGAGGCCTTCCAGTCCAACCGGACCGCCGCCTTCCTCAGCGTGGAGAACGGCTCCGCTCTGGCCGGAGATCTGGACCGGGTCCGCCTGTTGGCGGAGGACGGGGTTAAGGCCATCACCCTCACCTGGAACGGTGAGAACGAGATCGGCTCCGGTCATGTCAGCGAGCACGGCCTGACCGACTTCGGCAAAAAGCTGATCCCCGAGCTGGAGAAGTATCACATCCTGGCGGACGTCTCTCACCTGAACGACACCGGCTTCGCCGATCTGCTGGAGGTGGCCCAGAAGCCCTTTACCGCCACCCACTCCAACGCCCGCTCTGTGGCCGCCCACAAGCGCAACCTCACCGACGACATGATCCGGGAGATGGTGCGCCGTGAGTGCCTCATCGGCCTGAACTACTTCGTCGCCTTCCTCCGGGAGGACCGGAAGGTGGAGAGCCTGGACGACCTGTACCGCCATGTGGACCATTTCCTTACTCTGGGCGCTGAAAAGTGCCTGGCCCTGGGCTCCGACTTCGACGGCGCCCAGCTCCCTGAGTGCCTGGACTCCCCTTCCAAGGCGGCCGGGATCTATGAGTATCTGCTCTCCCGCAATATCCCTGAGCCGGTGGCCTCCGGCATCCTCTATCAGAACGCACTGGACTTTTTCCACAGAAACAGCCTGTAAGTCCTAAAAAACGCTTGCTTCCCGCCGCCCGGGACGGCATAATAGAGCATACAGTATAAGCAGCAGTCAGGAGGAGACACAGTGATGTCAGAGAGTGTGTATTTGATCGGCGAGTCCCGCACCAACCTGGATAACGCCATCACCAAGATCTTCAACTCCTTTTACCTCGCCTTTGAGGTGGACCCGGAGACTGACCAGATCCTTCAATTCGGCTGTACTCATACAGTGGATCTGACCGAGGAATTCCTCTCCCGCCTCTTTGTGGGGCGTAACCTGTGGGAGCGGAAGGAGACCCTGGAGGCAGAACTGAACCGCCGCTACGGCGGCTCCTCCAAAAAAGCGATCGTGGTGGCCTATCTGGACGCCATCAAGCGCTATCCCGCATTGAAGGAAGCCGCTCTGCGGCACACCTGATCCAAAATTCTGAGGGCGGCTGTCATGCGACAGCCGCCCTCCTGCATGATGCTCACTGTTCAATTCAGCTCCGGCAGATAGTCCAGGGGGTCCACCGGCTCTCCGTCCGCCAACAGTTCCAGATGGAGATGGGGCTCCAGCCCGCTCTCCGCCATGGCGGTGCGGCCCACCTCCCCCAGTACGGTCCCGGTATCCACCGGGTCGCCCACCGCCACCGCGGTCTCCTGCGCCAGGTTGGAATACACCGCGGTCACGCCGTCCGGCTGAAGGACGGTCACCGTGGTCCCCATCATGGCGTCGTCGTACACCTCAGCCACCTGGCCCTCTCCGGCGGCCAGCACCTTCCGGCCCTCCTCGGCGGCGATGTCGATCCCCCCATGGGTCCGCCAGTCCCCCATGGTCTCGTCATAGGCCAGGGCCTCCACCGTGAAGCCCCGGAGCACCTGCCCCTTCACCGGCCAGGTGTAGACCACCTCCCGGGGCTGCGCCGGTGCGGCCGTCTCCGCGTCCTTCTTCGGTTGAGGATCGTCCGGCTGAGCCGCCGGCTCCGGCGTAGGCTGAGGCTGGTGGGACTGCTCGCCGGGAAAGACCGCGCTGCTGTCCGGCAGGGTGACGCTGGGGTTCGCTGTGACCGGCTCCTGCGCCGGCTCGCTCCCGCTGACGGAGCGGATGAGATAATAGCCCGAAATTCCAATTGCGGCGACGCACAGGAACAGGACTATGTAGAAGCCCTTTCCCAGCACGAAGTCGCCCAGTTTTTCCAATCGGTTCCGTTTCATGGAAACCACCTCCGAAGCCTATTGTGGACAGGCTCGGGGCACATTATACCCGTGGGCTTCCATTTTTTCAGCGTCCGCGGGAAAGGCGTACAGAAATGTGAAACTTGGATAGACGGATTCCCTAGAGATGTGATATACTTTATCCACGAAACTTGTCAAAGTGAGGAAACAGCCATGTACCGTACCATTACCCTTTCCAATGGAGCCCGGCTTTTGACTGAATACATTCCGGGGCCCGCCCGCCGCCCTCGGATTTTCGTGGGGCGGGCTCCCGCCACGAGCGCGCCACAGAAAACGGCGCGGCCCATTTTATTGAACACCTCTCCTTTAAGGGCACTGACCGGCGCTCCGCCGCTGACCTGGCCCGGGAGATCGACGCCATCGGCGGTCAGGTCAACGCCTATACCACCAAAGAGAGCACCTGCTACTACGCCCGGTGCCTGGACCGCCACCTGGACCGAGCCTCTGACCTGCTGTGCGATATGCTGTTCCATTCCCGCTTCGCCCAGGAGGATGTAGAACTGGAGCGGAGCGTGATTCTGGAGGAGATCGGGATGTACGAGGATGCCCCGGAGGACCTGTGCGCCGACCGGCTGTCCATGGCGGTCTATAAGGGCCGCCCCCTGGGCCGCCCCATCCTGGGCCGCCTCTACCCTGAATGAGATGACGGGGGAATCCCTGCGCCAGTGGCAGGCGGAGCACTACTGTCCCGGCTCTATCGTGGTTGCCCTGGCAGGCCGCTTTGAGGAGCGCCACATCACCGCCCTGCGGGAACGGCTGGCCGCCCTGCCCGCCTCCACACCCCGCCGGATGCGGGACGCGGTCTACCACCCCGCTGTCACTGTGCGCCGGAAGGCCATTGAGCAGAACCATCTGATCCTGGCCTACCCCGGCCTGTCCTATCGGGATGACCAGCGCTACGCCCTGCTGCTGCTCAACTCCATCCTGGGGGGAGGCTGCTCCTCCCGCCTCTTCCAGGAGCTGCGGGAGAAGCGGGGGCTGTGCTATACCGTATATTCCTATGTGGCCGACCATGCGGACACCGGTCTGCTGGGTATCTATACCGCCACCGGCAGCGAACAGGAGGCTCAGGCCCTGGATGCCGTGCGGAACATCGTCAGCGACCTGGCTGAGCATGGTCCCACCCAGGAGGAGTTGGACCGTGCCCGGGAACAGGCTCAGGCCGGCCTTCTAATGGGCCTGGAGTCCGTCCAGTCCCGAATGAGCCACCTGGGCGCCTCCGGCCTTCTGTACGGCCGGGTGCGGGAGGTAGATGAGCTTCTGGAGTGCTATGAGCAGGTGACTCGGCAGGAGCTGCGCCAGCTGGCCCAGCATCTCTTCCGCCCTCAGGGGGCCTCTCTCTCTGCTGTGGGCCGGGTGCGCGCCGCGGAGGAGTACGCCGGCTGGCTCGCCCACTGACCTTTCCTCACAGAATACAAAAACACACGGCTCCCGTTGGGAGCCGTGTGTTTCAGCTTGTCAAAGAACCTCGCCGGTGGCGAGGTTTTTCTGGTATAATAGAGAAAAAGGGGGGCTAAGGATGGAAAATTGGAGAAAGAATTCTCGAAAAGATATAGTGATGGTGGATGTGGATGCATTAGTCCCCCCAGACCATCTGCTCCGAAAAGTAGAAAGAGTCATGGATTATGACTGGCTATATGAGCGGTTAAGTCCATATTATTGCGCAGACAACGGGCGTCCAGGAACGGATCCTGTAGTGTTGATCAAGATGGTTCTAATTCAGCATTTGTTTGGGATCGCGTCTTTACGTCAGACTCACCGGGAGATACAAGTAAATATAGCATACCGTTGGTTCTTGGGATACAGTCTACTGGACGAGATCCCTCATTTCGCAACGGTAAGTTATGCCTTTTGCAAACGCTTTCCCCCGGAGCTGAGTGAAGAAATTTTTGCACATATTTTGAACAAAGCACTGAACAACCGGATGGTAGACCCAAGCATGATTTTTATCGACGGAACACATATTAAAGCATCCGCGAATAAAAAGAAGTTCCAGAAGGAACAGGTCGCCAAGGCCGCGAAGGTGTACGAGGAACAACTTCGCAAAGAGGTATCCGAGGAACGAAAAAAACTGGGTAAGAAAGTCAACGATGACGATGATGACGAAAATAAGGGAAGTTCCGGAGGAGGAACGGTTGAGAAAACGGTGTCCAAAACCGACCCTGACTGCGGAATGTTTGTAAAGGGCACATGAGCGGCAGTTTGCGTACGAAGCACATACTGCCTGTGATAAGCACGGCTTTGTGTTGGGTGTTGAGGTAACCGCTGGAAATGTAAGCGATAGTGTTGCATGGGACGCAGTATACGACCAGGTAACGAACAGTTTTCCCGAAGTTAAGTTTGTAACGATGGATGCCGGATACAAAACACCTTGGATTGCAAAGAAAGTTCTGGAACACAGCAGAATTCCCATCCTTCCCTATACCCGATACAAGGGAAAGAAAGATAAATTTAAGCCTTGGGATTTTACTTATGATGCAGCAACAGACAGTTTTACCTGTCCCAGAGGACATGAACTGCGGCATACGACCACAAGCAAAGAAGGGAAACGGACTTACCGCAGCTCACCCAAAATCTGCAAAGACTGTCCCTGCAGAACTGTTTGTGGCGCAAATGAAAGCGGACAGCGGATACTCACAACTCATATCTGGCAGGAATATCTCGATTTGGTCGAACATTTGAGAAAAACCGAACGTGGCAAGGAACTCTATGCCATGAGAAAGAGACCATAGAGCGTGTTTTGCTGATGCAAAGAAAAGCACGCCATGCGGTATACGCACCACCGAGGGCTGGCCGGGTTTCTGCTTGGGTGAGGCTTAAATATGCTGCCATGAATCTCAAAAAGATTGCTATTTGGAAGTGGAATGCTTCTAATTTTGCTTCCTATATCATGATTTTTGCCCCGTTTAATGATAAAACGCCAGTCCTCGTGGTTTGAGAACTGGCGTTCTTTGACAAGCTGAAAAACACACGGCTCCCGTTGGGAGCCGTGTGTTTTCTGTCTGGATCGAAATCACTCAAACCGCCGCGTTTTCCTTGTTCTTATGGCGGCTGAACAAGGCCTTCCGTGGTACAATCCGGATTCTCGCGCCGAATCAGCAGATAGAAGGCGGGCATCAAGGAACATGGCCAGCGCCGTGGAGGCCACCAGGCCTGGTCCCACCCAGGAGGAGTTGGACTGTGCCTGGGAACAGCTCAGGCCGTTCTAATGGGCCTGAGTCCGTCCAGTCCCTGAATGAGTTTCACCTAAGCGCCTCCGGCCTCTGCGGCCGGGTGCGGGAGGATGAGCTCTGGAGTGCTATGAGCAGGTGACTCGGCAGGAAAGCCAGCTGGCCCAGCATCTCTTCCGCCCTCAGGGGGCCTCTCTCTCTGCTGTGGGCCGGGTGCGCGCCGCGGAGGAGTACGCCGGCTGGCTCGCCCACTGACCTTCCTCAGAATAGTCACACGGCTCCCGTTGGGGAGCCGTCGGTTTCAGAAATAAAGAACCTCGCCGGTGGCGAGGTTTTTCTGGTATAATAGAGAAAAAGGGGGGTCTAAGGATGGAAAATTGGAGAAAGAATTCTCGAAAAGATATAGTGATGGTGGATGTGGATGCATTAGTCCCCCCAGACCATCTGCTCCGAAAAGTAGAAAGAGTCATGGATTATGACTGGCTATATGAGCGGTTAAGTCCATATTATTGCGCAGACAACGGGCGTCCAGGAACGGATCCTGTAGTGTTGATCAAGATGGTTCTAATTCAGCATTTGTTTGGGATCGCGTCTTTACGTCAGACTCACCGGGAGATACAAGTAAATATAGCATACCGTTGGTTCTTGGGATACAGTCTACTGGACGAGATCCCCTCATTTCGCAACGGTTATGCCTTTGCAAACGCTTTCCCCGGAGCTGAGTGAAGAAATTTTTGCACATATTTTGAACAAAGCACTGAACAATCGGATGGTAGACCCAAGCATGATTTTTATCGACGGAACACATATTAAAGCATCTGCGAATAAAAAGAAGTTCCAGAAGGAACAGGTCGCCAAGGCCGCGAAGGTGTACGAGGAACAACTTCGCAAAGAGGTATCCGAGGAACGAGAAAAACTGGGTAAGAAAGTCAACGATGACGATGATGACGAAAATAAGGGAAGTTCCGGAGGAGGAACGGTTGAGAAAACGGTGTCCAAAACCGACCCGGACTGCGGAATGTTTGTAAAAGGGGCACATGAGCGGCAGTTTGCGTACGAAGCACATACTGCCTGTGATAAGCACGGCTTTGTGTTGGGTGTTGAGGTAACCGCTGGAAATGTAAGCGATAGTGCTGCATGGGACGCAGTATACGACCAGGTAACGAACAGTTTTCCCGAAGTTAAGTTTGTAACGATGGATGCCGGATACAAAACACCTTGGATTGCAAAGAAAGTTCTGGAACACAGCAGAATTCCCATCCTTCCCTATACCCGATACAAGGGAAAGAAAGATAAATTTAAGCCTTGGATTTTACTTATGATGCAGCAACAGACAGTTTTACCTGTCCCAGAGGACATGAACTGCGGCATACGACCACAAGCAAAGAAGGGAAACGGACTTACCGCAGCTCACCCAAAATCTGCAAAGACTGTCCCTGCAGAACTGTTTGTGGCGCAAATGAAAGCGGACAGCGGATACTCACAACTCATATCTGGCAGGAATATCTCGATTTGGTCGAACATTTGAGAAAACCGAACGTGGCAAGGAACCTATGCCATGAGAAAAGAGACCATAGAGCGTGTTTTGCTGATGCAAAAGAAAAGCACGCCATGCGGTATACGCACCACCGAGGGCAGGGCTGGCCCGGGTTTCTGCTTGGGTGAGGCTTAAATATGCTGCCATGAATCTCAAAAAGATTGCTATTTGGAAGTGGAATGCTTCTAATTTTGCTTCCTATATCATGATTTTTGCCCCGTTTAATGATAAAACGCCAGTCCTCGTGGTTTGAGAACTGGCGTTCTTTGATTGTTGAAAATACACGGCTCCCGTTGGGAGCCGTGTGTTTTCTGTCTGGATCGAAATCACTCAAACCGCCGCGTTTTCCTTGTTCTTATGGCGGCTGAACAAGGCCTTCCGCTTGGTACCGTCCGGATTCTCGCGCCGAATCAGCAGATAGAAGGCGGGCATCAGGAACATGGCCAGCGCCGTGGAGGCCACCAGGCCGCCGATGATGATATAGGCCATATCCTTCATCATGCTCATGCCGCTGTCGGTAGAGAAGATCATCGGCACCATGGAGATGATCGTGGTCAGGGTGGTCATCAGGATGGGGCGCAGACGGGTGGTGCCCGCCTCCACCAGAGCCTCACCCAGGGGCATGGTCCGGCGCAGCTGGTTGGTGCCATCCACCAGATAGATGCCGTTGTTCACCGCAATACCCACCAGCATCAGGAAGCCCATCAGGCCCAGAATGCTCATGGGGCGACCGGACAGGAACATCAGGCCGATAGAGCCCACCAGGCTCAGAGGAATGCACAGCATGACCATGATGGACAGCTTGGGGGAGTCGAACTGGATGCCCATGACCAAGAACACCAGGAAGATGGCGGACAGCAGGGCGGTACTTACGCTCTGGGTGGCCTCCTCCGTGGTGGAGTCCAGCGATCCGGTCCCCACCGTGACCCCCTCGGGAAGGGTCAGCCCCCGCACCGCGCTGTCGATGGCGCTGGCCGCGGTGTACTTGGCGGTATCCGTTGTGGTGGCCGTGACAGTAACGCTGTACTGCCCGTCCTGCCGGGTGATGCTGGGCAGGGTGGTGATGTACTCCACGTCAGCAATGTCCCGCAGAGTGATCATACGGCCGCTCTGGGTGGCAACAGGGTAATCCAGAAGGGTCGTGATGTCATCATACTTGCCCTCAGGGTACTCCAGCACCACATCGTACTCCGAATCGGAGTCTCCATAGTTGTCCAGGGTGGTAGCGGTCATGCCGTTGAGCAGGTAATAGACCTGCATGGCCACCGCGGATTCCGTGGTCCCCAGGGCCTGAGCCTTCTGGGAGTTCACCACCAGGCGGCCCTTAACGCGGCTCTGGTCGAACTCGTTGGCCACCCGGATCACGCCGGGGACCTGGCCCATGGCGTCGGCCACCTGATCCGCACCCTGCTCCAGGATGTCCAGGCTGTCGGCCACCAGGGTCACGTCCTTGGTATTGCCCCCTCCCATCATGGTGCCCATGCTGGAGTCGCTGCTGGTGGGGTGACCGCCAGATCCATACCGGGGAACCGCCGAAACGGTTGGTGTACTCCTCCACCGCCGCCTCACTGCTGCGCTTGCAACCGTCCACCGCATAGGCGGTAAAGGTGGCAGTATTCTCCGAGGCGCTCAGGGTCACCTTTTCAAAGTTGGGATCCTCCAGAAGGGCGTCCTCCAGTTCCTGGATCCGCTCGTCCATGACCGACAGCTTGGTGCCGGACCGGAAGGTGGCCTCCAGGCTGACGCTGCCGTCATAGTTGTCCGGCATCAGCACAAACTCCATCTGGCTGGCCAGCAGGATGGCCGCCAGGAAGCAGGCCACGCCCACCGAGACCACCCTGCCAGGGCGGCGCAGCAGGCCGGGCATGACCCGGCGGTAGAAGGCACGGAACCGGGCCAGGAGCCGGTTGATGGGCAGTTCCTCCTTCGCCTTTGGCTTGAGCCATACGAAGGCCAGGGGGACCACCACCACAGCGCATAGGAAGGAGGAGAGCATGGTCAGCAGAATAGTCCAACTCAGGGGACCGGACATCATCCCCACCAGGCCCTCGGCCATCGCCAGGGGGATATAGACCACCACGGTGGTCAGCGTACCGGCCAGGGTGGACATGATCATGGTGGAGGTGCCCTCCACCGCCGCCTCCCGGAAGTCCAGGCCGTTCTCTCGGGAGCGCATACAGCTCTCCAGAATGACGATGGAGTTATCCACGATCATGCCGATGGCGATGATGAGGGAGGTGCCGGTCATCAGGTCGATGGCAAAGCCGGCAAAGTTCAGAAGGATCACCGCCAGCAGGATGGACAGGGGCATACTGATGCCCACGATCAGGCTGGCCCGCAGGTCGCCGAAGAAGAGGAACAGCACCAGCATGGTCAGGATGATGCCGGTGATCAGGGTGTTCAGCACCTCTCCCAGGGTCTCCATGATGCTGTCCGCCTCGTTGTAAATAACCTCGAAGCTCAGGCCGTCCACGCTGTACTGGTCTAAAATTTCCATGACGTCCTCGCAGACGTCCACGGTGGCGGCGCTGTCCTGCTTGGTCACACTGAGCATGACGCTGTCGCCGCCGTTGTAGCGGCTGAGGTTCTCCGCATCCTTCTCATACACGTTGAAGAAGGTGCACAGATCCCCCAGGGCCACCATCTGGCCCGACGGGGTCTGGATGGGCAGGTTCCGGAAGTCGGCGTTCACATCCACGCTGCCGTAGACGCCCAGGGCGATGTCCTGGGTGCCCAGGGTGACGTCACCCACCGGCATATCAAAGTCGGCCGCCGCAATGGCGGAGCCCACCGCCGAAATGGAGAGGTGGTACTGCTGAAGGGCCGCCTCATCCAGCACGATGCGCAGATACTCGTCCTGGGCCCCGGTGACCTCTACCTGGGCCACGCCGCCCACGCTCTCGATCACCGGCACCACCGTGTCGTTGAGGTAGCTGGCCGCGTCCATCCCCTCGGGGGCCACAGCGGAGAGGATCATGGTGGGCATGAAGTCGGCGCTCAGCTCCATGATCAGGGGGTCCTCGCAGTCCTCCGGGAGAGTGGGCATCAGGTTGTCCATGGAGTTCTTCAGGTCGGAGTAGACCTCATCCATGTCCACGCCGTACTTATAGGTCAGCTGGAGCATGGCGTAGTTGTCAAAGGAGTAGGAGTTGACGCTGTCGATGTCGGACAGGGTCTCGCACTCGTCCTCAATGGGCTGGGTGACCAGCCGGTCGATGCTGTCGGCGTCCGCCCCAGGCCAGGTGACCATCACCAGCTCCATGGGCATCTCCATGTCAGGCATATACTCCAGGGGCATCCCGGTCAGGGAGGCCGAGCCGAACACCACCACGGCCAGGATCATCAGGATCACCGAGGTGGGCCGGCGCAGGATCAATCGAATCAGTTTCATGGATTACGGCGCCTCCGTCCCGCCGGCGGCACTGCCGGAGGCATCCGATGTGCCGGAGGCGTCAGCGGTACCGTCCGCTTCCTCCTGTCCGGCCAGGCGGATGGGCGCGCCGTCCTTCAGTCCGGCGGACCAGGTGGTGATCACCTCATCCCCGGCGGTCAGTCCGCTGGTGACGGCGATGGTATCCGCGGTGTACAGGCCCACCGTTACCTCGGTGGCACCGCGGTCCCGGGTTGTCAAAATAGACCGCGTCACTGGGGATCAGGACAGCCCCGCTGGAGCGGTAAGCGGTGGTGGTCAGTTCCACCGCCAGGCCGTCAGGCAGGGACTGGAGCCTCGTTGATGACCGCCTTGACCTTGAACAGGCCGGTGGCCGCGTCCACCACGCCGCTGATCTCCGTCACCGCGCCCTGATAGGTACGGCCATCACTGACCACCGAGACCTCCTGGCCGGCGGTCAGGGTCTGGCGCACCTGGTCGGTGACGTAGAAGGTGACCGTTTTATTGCTGCCGTTGGAGATGACAAAGGCCACCGTTCCGGAGGCAGCAAAGTTATTCAGGGTCAGATTGACCGCCTCCACCACCCCGGAGATGGGGGCGGTCATGTTATAGAGGGACAGCTGGTACTGGGCGGAGTTCACGCCCACCTGGGCGGACTGGATCCCCGCCCGGGCGGAGCTCAGGCCGGCCCGGGCCGCCTCGACCCCGGCCTGGGCGGACAGCAGAGCCTGGTTGGCCTGGTCCACCTCCGCCTGGGAGGCGGCGCCCATCTCAAAGAGGTGCTGGGTATCCTCATAGTTATCCTGGGCCAGACGCAGTTGCTCCTCCAGCACCGGCAGGTCGGCGCCGCCGTAGCCCGCCTGGGCGCTGTTATAGCTCTCCTGGGCACTCTGATAGGCCGCCTGGGCATTCTGGAGGGCCAGGCGGGCACTCTCGTCGTCGATGCGGCACAGGGGGTCCCCGGCGGAAACCGTGTCACCCACCGAGACCATGACCTCCTCCACATTGCCGGAAACCAGAGAGACCACGCTGGCGGTGCCCTCTGCGGAAATGGTCCCGATATAGGTGCTCTCGGTGCTCAGTTCGCCGGTCTGTGCGGCGGTGGTCTCCACTGTCACCGTCCGGTCCAGCATGGGTTCCTTCTCCTCCGCACAGCCGGCCAGCGTCAGGGCCAGGGCCGCGCAGAGTACAGCGGAAATGGTACGTTTCATGGGGCGATCTTCCATCCTTTCTCTCACATCAGGCCCCGCTCCACCGCCCAGCGGTAGCTGGTTCGGGCGGAAAGCAGGTCCCTCCAGGCCCCGTCCGCGGCAGACTGGGCGGCCGCCAGGTCATCCTGTGCGGTCAATAGTTTCATCTTGGATACCTGACCCAGCTCATACCGCTTCTGGGTGGTCTCCAGCACGGTCTGCTGCCAGGCCAGGGCAGACAGCTTGCTGTTCAGTGTGTTCTCCTTGTCCGCCAGGGAGTCATACAGGGTGCGGAAGGAGGTCTCAAAGTCCTGGAAGGCGGACTGGTAGGTCAGCTGGGCAGCCTCCCAGGTGTGCTCCGCAGCCTGGAGCAGGTACTGCTTTCGGGGACCCCGGTAGTCGCTCTGGGCGTCGTTCCAGTCCTCCTTAGCGTCATCCAAGGCCTTCTGAGCACTGCGCAGAGTCCAGCTGGCCGCCTTGGCCGCGGCCAGATCGGCCTCATAGTCCGGTGCGGTCCATCCGTCCTCCCCCTGGCAGGGCGCCCAGGGTGATCTCCCCGGTGGGCTCCTCGCCGATCAGAGTCTGAAGCTGAGATTTATAGGTCGTGATCGTGGTATCCAGCGTATTCAGCTGGCTGACCACCTGGGTGCGCTGCGCCTCCACCTCGTCCACGGTCTGCCTGGACACCTGGCCCAGCTGCTGGCGCAGGCGCAGCTCCTCCAGGCTCCGGTCCAGGGCGGCCAGGCTCCGCTGGCCGTCGGCGGCCTGCTGCTCCAGGCCCACCAGGGTGATGTACAGGGTCTCGCCGGCGGCCACCATCTGATCCACCGTGCTGTTCAGCTGCCAGACCACATCGGCGTTGTCCGCCTGGACCTCGCCGTCCTTCAGGTCGTCAAAGGTGTCCCGCAGAGAATCGTATGCGTTGGCCAGGGAGCTGTCATCCCCGCCCACCATCGTGATGTACCACTGGGCGTTGGCAATGTCGTTGAGCTGCCGCCGCAGGTCCTCATACATCAGGTCGTAGTCGATCCCCTCGATCCCGCTGATGTTCTCTGAGAGCACCCGGGCGCTCAGGCTCCCCGACCGGATCCGGCTGTCCAGATTGGCCCAGGTCACCGTCCCCTCCGGGTCCGGCGGAAGCTTTGTTTCCTCCTGTACCTCCTGGGAGGCGCTGTCCGCGGTTCCTTCCTGCTGGCTCTCGGCGGCCATCGCCGGCCCCGTCAGTGTGCCGGCCGCCATCACAGCGGCCAGCAGCAGAGCAAATGTTCGTCTCATGGGATGATCCTCCATTTTTCACATCGGTCATTCGTCCGGTTCGTGTCTCTGTCAGTTTTCATCATAGTCTCCAAAGGTAAACTCAACGTAAACAAGGCCGGGATCCCCTCTGTGCACACTCACTGTTTTCCTCTCCGGCCGTCCGGTGCTCTTCGTCAAAATCACAGAAGGCAAAAGCGCAGGAAGTTTACATTGGGTTTACCAGGCTCCGTTACCCTCAACATATAAGGGGCATTGCAGCATCCCGTCCACAGCGGGACACCCGGCTTTGACGTGGACCGCTCTTCTCTTTATACTATACTGTATCAGTACCAAGCAATCGAAACAGATCAGGCGGTTCACACCGCCCTCCGGGAGGCGGCCCCTCTCCGAGCATGAGCCCGGGGCCGGTTCCCCATCTCGACACAAAGGAGCGATGGAGATGGCAACCATCTTGCTGGTGGAGGATGAGGCCTCCATGCGCCTGCTCACCTGCGCCAAGCTGAAGCATCAATTTACCATCATCTGCGCCAAGGACGGCGTGGAGGCTCTGGAGCTGCTGGAGCGGCAGCCCGTGGATCTGATCATCGCCGATGTGATGATGCCCCGGATGGACGGCTATACCCTGGTCCAGACCCTGCGGGACCAGGGCAACGGCATCCCGGTGCTGCTTCTCACCGCCAAGCAGTCCTTCGAGGACAAGCGCCGGGGCTTCTCCTCCGGCGTGGACGACTACATGACCAAGCCGGTGAACTACGAGGAACTGACCTGGCGGATCAACGCCCTGCTCCGCCGGGCCCATATCGCCAGCGAGCGGCGGATCGTCATCGGCCCGGTGGTGCTGGACTCCAACACCTATACCGTCTCCCGGGGCGAGCAGGTGCTGGAGCTGCCCAAGAAAGAGTTCGAGCTGCTCTATAAGCTGCTCTCCTACCCCGGCCAGATCTTCACCCGGAATCAGCTGCTGGACGATATATGGGGCTTCGACTCCGAGAGCGGCGAGGACACCGTCAAAACTCATATCAGCCGCCTGCGCAACAAGCTGCGCTCCATCGAGGAGTTCCGGATCATCACCATCAAGGGCCTGGGCTATAAGGCGGAGGTGCTGGAATGAAGCGGAAACAGAGACCCAATGTCAGCCTTCTGCTGTGGCTGACCAAGGAGTTTATCATCCTGTCCATCCTGTCCAACCTGGTCTGTACCGCCCTGTACATGGCGGTCTCCTGGCTTTTGACCGGGACGCCCCTCCCGGCCTCCCACTCCAGCGGCCTGGGGCCCCTGCTGTTCCTCATCGGCTCCACGGTCATCCTGGGCTGCGGCCTGAACTACCGCTTCAACCAGTTTCTCACCGGCCTGGCCGGGGGCCTGCGCGGCGTGGCGGAGGGGAACTTCTCCCTGCGGCTGGACCCCCGCCGTGCCGGCCCGCTGGCCGCCGCCTATGAGGATTTCAACAAGATGGCCGAGGAGCTTCAGGGGGTCCAGACCCTGCGGGAGGATTTTATCAACAGCTTCTCCCACGAGTTCAAGACCCCCATCACCGCCGTCTCCGGCTTTGCCGAGCTGCTTCAGGAACCCGGACTCACCGAGGAGGAACGCAGCCAGTACCTCCAGATCATTGCCGAGGAGGCCCACCGCCTGGCCAATCTGGCCAACAGCACCCTGCTGATGTCCCGTCTGGAGTCCCAGCACTCCATCCCCGAGAAGGAGCCCTTCTCCCTGGACGAGCAGATCAAGCGGTGCACCATCCTGCTCTCCAGCGCCTGGGAGAAAAAGCGCATCGCCTTCTCCGCCGATCTGGAGCCCGTCTCCTATGTGGGGAATGAGGAGCTGATGCGCCACGTCTGGATCAATCTGCTGAACAACGCCATCAAATTCACCCCCGAGGGGGGCGAGGTGTCCGTTACGCTCCAGTGCTCCCCGGAGCAGATCCAGGTCCGGATCTCCGACACCGGGATCGGGATGTCCCCGGAGATGATGTCCCACATCTTTGACCAGTACTACCAGGGGGAACCCAATCACACCGAGAAGGGTCTGGGCCTGGGCCTGTCCATCGTCCACCGCATCGTCGAACTGTGCGGCGGCCAGATCCAGGTGGACAGCATCCCCGATCAGGGCAGTGTGTTCACGGTGCTCCTCCCCCGGAGCCGGTGAGCCCGGATCACACCCCCCGCAGCTCTACCCGCTCCACCCAGGGCCGCACCAGTCCGGCAAAGGCCTCCAGGCTCTCCCGGTCCCAGGGGTGGAGCCCCGCCCGGAGCACCGTATCCCGGTCTACAAAGCTCTGGAGGTAGTACCGCCGGGCCCCGGACAGCCAGGGGCCGATGGCCCGGAAGCTGTCCCCGTCGTGGAGCTCCCGCACCACGGTGGTGCGGAACTCATAGTCCACCGCCCCGGAGAGGAGGAAGGAGACGCTCTCCCGGAAGGGGGCCAGGTCCAGACCCGGCCGCCCCGCTGTCTCTCCATACCGCTCCGGGCTGTTTTTGATGTCCATGGCCACATAGTCCAGCAGACCGGCCTCCGTCAGGCGGCGCAGCCGGTCCGGATGGCTGCCGTTGGTATCCAGCTTCACCGGAAAGCCCAACTCCTTGATCCGGCCCAGCAGCCCCTCCAGTTCCGGCCGGAGCAGGGGCTCTCCCCCAGTGACGCACACCCCGTCCAGCAGGCCCTGCCGTTTTTTCAAAAATGCGGTCAGTTCCCCGTCGTCCAGGGCGGCGGGGGCCTCCCCCTCCACCAGCTCTCCGTTGTGGCAGAAGGGACAGCGCAGATCGCACCCTCCTAAAAACACGGTGCAGGCCACCTTGCCCGGATAGTCCAGCAGGGTCATTTTCTGCAAGCCCTGGATCTCCATTCTGATCTCCTCCTTGTCCGCGGTCTCCCACCATTGTAGGCGGCCCTCCGCCGGGCTGTCAACCGGAAGCCGGAAAATTCCCCGTTGTCCCCCGGGGCGGAACATGATAGAATAGGACTGTTCAAACAAAGCGACTGTCGAAAAGGAGAACCCTCCATGCTGTATGCCGTGCTTGTGGTGGCCCTGGTGGCCCTGGACCAGCTGGTCAAATACCTGGTGGTCCAAAACATTCCTTTGGGTGAGTACGTCCCCTTTCTGCCCCATATCCTGGATCTGACCTATGTGCAGAACACCGGGGCAGCCTTCTCCCTGTTCTCAGAGCACACCTGGCTGCTCACTCTGATCTCTCTGGTTATGTCGGTCCTGCTGCTAATGGCGCTGGTGCGGGGCTTCTTTCGCCATCCCTTCGGCCGGATCTCTTTGGCCCTGCTGCTGGCGGGCGCGGTGGGCAACCTCATTGACCGGGCCTTCCAGGGCTATGTGGTGGATATGTTCCATGTGCTCTTCATGGAGTTTGCTGTGTTCAATGTGGCGGACATCTGTGTGGTGGTGGGGGGTATCGCCGCCGCGGTCTACTATGTATGGGGCTATGAGCGGCTGGAGAAGGGCCTGCACCCCCAGGAGCACCGCTCATGACCGCCCTCACCTTCACCGTCCAGCAGTCCGGCGAGCGGCTGGACGCCCTTTTGGCCCGCAGCGTGGAGGGGCTGACCCGCTCCGCCGCCCAGCGCCTGCTGGAGGACGGGGCGGTGACCTGCCGCGGGAAAGCGTTGAAAAAGAATGACCGCCCCGCCGCCGGCGATGTGGTGGAGGTCCTCCTCCCCGACCCCGAGCCGGTGGACGTCCTCCCCCAGAACATCCCTCTGGACGTGGTGTACGAGGACGAAGATGTGATCGTAGTGAATAAGCCGGTGGGCATGGTGGTCCACCCCGCCCCCGGACATCCAGACGGGACTCTGGTGAACGCCCTGCTCTTCCACTGCGGGGATACCCTCTCCGGGATCAACGGCACCCTGCGCCCCGGCATCGTCCACCGCATCGACCGGGACACCAGCGGCCTGATCATCGCCGCGAAAGAACGACCGGGCCCATCTGGCTTTGGCCGCCCAGCTTCAGGACCACTCCCTGGCCCGGGTGTACGAGGCGGTGGCGGTGGGCAGCTTCCGGGAGGACGGCGGCACGGTGGACGCCCCCATCGGCCGGCACCCGGTGGACCGCAAGCGGATGGCGGTGGAACCCCGAACAGGCCGTCCCGCTGTGACCCACTGGTCCGTGCTGGCCAGGTACCGGGGCTTTACCCATGTGGAGTGCCGCCTGGAGACAGGGCGCACCCACCAGATCCGGGTCCATCTGGCCTCTATCGGCCACCCGCTCCTTGGCGACACGGTGTATGGCAGCCGGAAGCCCTGGCCCGGCCTGGCCGGCCAGTGCCTCCACGCCCGGCGCTTGAAATTCATCCACCCCTCCACCGGCCGCCCGGTGGAACTGGAATGTCCTCTGCCCGACTGGTTCCAGGCAGTCTTGCGCAAGTTGGAGGCTCAATCACTTTGATGGCTGGATCCAGACAAAAATCGCCGTCTGTCAGCACACAACAGAATAGATCAACGGTCCGCTGTCTGCTCTCCGCAGGCGGCGGACCGTTTTCCGGCTCAACGCATTCTGCATATCCGGCCATTTCCTGCGGATACTATATTTTGTTTCCAAAAAACTACCGTAGGAGGAACTATATAGATGAAAGCAACAGGCATTGTAAGACGGATTGATGACTTGGGGCGGGTTGTCATTCCAAAGGAGATTCGGCGGGTCATGAGGATCCGCGAGGGCGACCCCCTGGAGATCTACACGGACCGGGATGGGAGCGTGATTTTTAAAAAGTATTCCCTGCTGGGCGGAGTGACCGAGTTTGCCGCCCAGATGTGTGATACGCTGAACCGGACCACGGGCCGGACTGTGGTGATCACCGACCGTGACAGCACGGTGGCGGTGGCGGGAGCTCCCCGGCGGGAGCTGGCGGATCAGGCCATCTCTCCGGAGCTGGAGCGGCTGATGGAGGGGCGGCAGATCTATCAGCACAAGGCGGGGGAGGCCCACATTCCTCTGTGCGCCGCTCCAGGACGCTTCTCCCTGGACACCGCGGCCCCCATTCTGTCAGAGGGAGATGTGCTGGGCTGCGTCGTCTTTGCCGCCCCGGAGGGGGCGCCGGAGGGGGGCGAGGTGGAGTACAAGCTGGCCCAATCCGCCGCCGCTTTCCTGGGGCGGCACATGGAGGGCTGACCCTCATTTCACTGTGATCCGGGGCGGACGGCCTGCCTATATGGACGTCCGCCCCTTTTCCATGGTATGATAGCAGCACTGGCGGGCATGGGCCTGCGGAACCGGAGAGGAGTATGAAACATGGAGATCGAACGAAAATGGCTGACTTTTGGATGGCCTGAGGGCCTGGAGGCAGCGGCAGTGATCCGAATGGAACAGGGGTACATCGCCACCCGGCCCACCGTGCGCATCCGCCTGGAGGAGCGGGGAGAACAGGTCCGCCGCGTCCTGTGCTTCAAAGGGAAGGCCGGACCGGACGGATTGGCCCGGGAGGAGATTGAGACCGACGTCACTCCGGAGCTGTTTCAGCGTTTGGAACGGCTCATCGGCCGGCCGCTGATCCGGAAGGAGCAGCGGCGGTATGCTTTGGCGGGCGGCCTGACTCTGGAGGTCAACCATGTGGATCCCGGACAGCCAGAGGCGTTTTTCTACGCCGAGGTGGAGTTTCCCGATCTGGAGGCCGCCCGGAGCTGGCAGCCCGGCCCTCTGGCGGCATATCTGGACCAAGAGGTCACCGGGACGCCCGGTGAGAGCATGGCTGCCTATTGGGAGCGCACCCGGGGAGTCGGCGCAGAGAAAAACGCCCTCTAAAATGTACAAATATGACAAAAAATAAAAAGTATTGGAAATAATTCCTGGGATATGGTATAATAAAACAACCCTGAGGAGCAACGTGCATCGTACAATAGGCCTGAAACGATCTGTTTTTACAGAGGAGGCGCCGGATGAAAGAATCCTGGTTCGCACAGCACATCCACGGAGACAGAGAACTGACCTTTTTGTTCTGCGGGCGGCAGGACAGCAGCCCGGGGGAGTTGGCCGGTCCAGCGGTACGGGAGCACTATGTGCTTTACTTCTGTCTGGAGGGCCGGGGGGAGTATCAGTTCCGGGACACGCACTGCGCTATCGGCCCGGGAGAGGGCTTCCTGGTTCCGCCCGGGGAAGTGGTCTCCATTCGGGCTGACCAGAAGGAGCCCTGGAAGCTCATTTGGGTGGGCTTCACCGGATGCCGCGCGGCGGAATATCTGGGCCGCTGCGGCCTGGGGGAGGAAAACCGGGCCTTTCGCTGCGATGTCCCGGAGCAGTTGGAGCGCTGTGTCCAGGAGATGGTCCGCTGTGAGATGTTGGGCCGGGGCCATGAATTTCTTCTGCTTGGAGAGCTGTACCGCTTTCTGGGCTGGATCGCCCGCTCTTTTGAGGGGCAGGGCCGCCGGAGCCGGGAGGCCGGGACTGAGTATGTAGAGCGGGCGGCAGATTATATCCGAAGTCATTTCCAGGAGGATCTGACCGTGAGCAAGCTAGCCCTCTATGTGGGTTTGAACCGCAGCTATCTCACCACTGTATTCCAGAACACCCTCCATGTCTCTCCCCAGCAGTTCCTGATGCGCTTCCGCATGGAGCGGGCCTCCCAGCTGCTGCTGGAGGGCACACTGTCCGTCGGCGAGGTGGCCCGTTCCTGCGGCTACCCCGATCCCCTCACCTTCTCCAAGGCATTCAAGCGCACCCTTGGCGTCACGCCCTCCCAGTACCAGCGCGGCCAAGCCGCCTCTGGCTTGGTCCAGGCTTCATCTGTGGATACAGGGGGCAGATGACCCGGAAACAGAGGCTCACATCAATATGGGGAGACTGCCTGTGGGCGGTCTCCCTTTTCAGTCAGTACGCCCTCCCTCAGGTTTGCGTTGTCATTTTTCGGAAAAGCCGCTATAATACAAGATAGAAGAACTGCCGCCCCGGCGAACGCGTGGCTCCGGCGGTTTGGACGATTCCAGACAGGAGGCGTGCCAAATATGAGTAACTATGTCATTTCTATCAGTCGTGAGTTTGGCAGCGGCGGGCGGCTCATCGGAAAGCGTCTGGCCGCTCGGCTGGGGATCCCGATGCTATGACCGCACTCTGATCAAAGACTGCGGAAAAGAGCGGCTCTCCCCGGAGTTCATCGCCCGGGCGGAGGAGCGGGCCAGAAGCCGCTTCCACTTGTCCTTCTCCCCATTGGGATCGGCGTACCCACCTATACCCAGCAGGGCGTCCCCGTCAGCCTTCAGGCGTTTTTTGCCCAGGCAGAGGTCATCCGGGAGCTGGCGGACGAGGGCCCCTGCGTCATCGTAGGGCGGTGCAGCGACTATGTTCTGGGGGAGCGGCCTGAGTGCCTGAAGGTATTCATTCACGGAACGCTGGAGGACCGGGTGACCCGCTGCGTGGAGGAATACCATATCTCCACGCAGAATATGATAGAGCGGGTCCGGGAGATCGACCGGGGCCGAGCCAACTACTACAACTACTACACAGGACACAACTGGGGAGAGATGCGCCGGTACGATCTGACCCTGAATTCCAGTATCACCGGCATTGAGGGCGCGGTGGAGCTGATCGCCGCCCTGGTCCGCATCCGGGGGATGCAGGACGGGGCACTCGATTGATCTCCCCCTCCGCGCAGGCGGAAGGAGACGCAATGGAGGAAGTACGCATCCAGATCTCCGGGGCCCAAGGGCGGACGGCGCGGTATGAGGCAGCGGTCCGCAGGGCGGGCGGCCAGCCGGTGGTGGGCTGCTGCCCCCGGCCGGACCTGACCTGCGGCGGACTGCTGCTGTGCGGTGGGGGCGATCTGGCCCCCGCGTGGTACGGCGCGGCGGACCGGGGTTCCGGGCCGCCGGATCTGGACCGGGACCGGTCGGAGCTGGCTCTGGTCCGGGCCTATCTGTCGGCCGGGCGGCCCATCCTTGGGATCTGCCGGGGGCTCCAGGTGCTGAATGTGGCCCTGGGCGGCACCCTGATCCAGGATCTGGGGGATGCGCTGCGCCCCTTCCATCAGGGGGAGCGCGACCTGTGGCATCCCATTTGTACCGCGCCGGGCAGCCTGCTCCACAGGCTGTGGGGCAGCCGCATCCTGATCAACAGCGCCCACCACCAGGCGGTGGACCGTCTGGGCGATGGCCTCCGCCGCACCGCCTGGAGCGAGGGCGGAGTGACAGAGGCGGTGGAGCACAGCTGCCTGCCTGTGGCCGCCGTCCAGTTCCATCCGGAGCGGCTGGACCGGACCGGGGAGGACACAGCGGACGGCGCGGCCCTCTTCCGGTGGCTGACCGCCCGGGCGGCCGGCTGACTGAGCACCATATGAAACACGAACGAGACAAGCGGGCCGCGGCCCGGGGAGTACCAATGAGACGATTTGATCTGACAGGACGAACACTGGCCGGGCTGCTGGCCCTGGGGCTGATTCTGGGGGGCGCGCCCCATGCCCAGGCGGCGGAGGCTGATACGCAGGGGACCGCACTGACCGGTCCGGCGGAGGAGAACTCCATTCCGCCCCTCCTCCCGCTGGAGCCCTCTACCCCGGAGCCTGCCGCTCCGGCGTCAGCGGAGCAGTATCTGGCCGCACTGGATCACCTCCTTAACATGGGTCTGAGCCAGGAGGAGGCCGACAGTCTGTGGCTCCGCCTGGGCGCGTCGGGGATCGACGCCTGCCTCCAGGGAGAGGGGGCGGAGGAACGGCTCTCCCTGCTCCGGCTGAGTTTTGCCCATCCGGAGCGGCTGGACCGCTATCAGGCGGAGCTGGCCCGGTCGCCGGAGACCTCCCCTGAGGAGGCGGTGGTCCGGGTGAACATCGGCCTGGATGCGCCGCCCTATGGTGTGGGGGAGCCGGTGGACGAGCCCGCCTCCCTCACCGCTCTGGTGAACAAGTACCACCCCCTGCCGGCGGACTATGTTCCTGAGCTGGAGCTTCTCCCGCCCGGCTATACCGCATCCCAGGGGGCCCGTCTGCGTCCAGAGGCCTGCGCGGCCTTTCTTCGGATGGCGGACGCGGCGGCAGAGGAGGGCCTGCGCCTGTACAGCGCCTCTCCCTACCGCTCTTACGCCGCCCAGGAGCGGGTCTATCAGCGCTACGCCGCCCAGCAGGGGGCGGAGGCGGCCGACACCTACTCCGCCCGGGCCGGGTTCTCTGAGCATCAGACCGGCCTGGCCCTGGACATCAATGTCGCCAGCCTCTCCGCCCGCTTCGAGGAGACCGCGGAGTACACCTGGCTGTCAGCGCACAGCTGGGAGTACGGCTTTATTCTCCGCTTCCCCCAGGGGAAGGAGGACCTCACCGGTTACCTCTTCGAACCGTGGCACTACCGCTATGTAGGGCCGGAGACAGCCCGCCTGTGCCACGAACAGGGCTGGACTCTGGAAGAATTTTGGGCCCGCCAGCCCGTCTGTGGGACAGGCCCTGTGCTGACTCTGGAGGGGGAGCCTCTCTCCTTCTCCCGGCTCCCTCTGGTCCTGGATGGGGACGTCTACGTCCCCGCGGAGGAACTGGCCCGGGCCATCGGCTGGGCCAGCGCGGAGCAGCCGGACGGGACCCTGCTCCTGTGGGGAGAGCGGCGGCAGGCGCGGCTCTCCGAGGGGCGCTCCCTGCTCTCCGGCGGGAGCAGCGTCTCTCTGGACTGCCCGGTCATTCGGGCCAACGGGGTGCTGATGGCCCCGGTGAAGGCGCTCTGCCAGGCCCTGGACCTGCCCTGTGAGCAGGGGGAGGCCGGCCTGGACCTCCGAACAAGCGCGGATACCTGGGACTGGGTCCAGAAATTGGACCAGTCCTGCCGTCAGCATGGGATCACCCTGGAGCAGGCGGTGGGCGGGCTGGCCGTTGACCGTCTGGAGCGCTGGATCAGCCCGGCGGAGCGGTGGCTCTCCCCCCAGCTGGACTTGTTTTCTGGGCCGCAGGCCGGAGTAGATCTCAACGGGCGCGGCAGGCCCGCGCCCGTTCGTTCATACACCGGACACAAAATATTCACACAGTCCCATAGATTTTTCCAGCGCCTGGGGTACACTGCACATAGTTAACCTGTTAATTTTCCGGTATATTCGGAAATTCAAAACATCAAGAAAGGATTGAATTTGATGCAAGTGAAAAAACCCTCCAAGCGGCCGCTGATCTGCTACTATTTAGCAGCGCTGCTGATCCTGATGCTCCTGAACATGACCTTCTTCCCGGCCGTGCTGGAGAAGCCGGTGCAGGACGTGACTTACGACCAGTTCATGTCCATGACCTACGAGCAAAAATGTGGGGCAGGTGGAGATCGAGGGGATGAGATCACCTTCACTGACAAGGCCGCGGAAAATATCTACCGCACCACCGTCACAGACGACCCCGGCCGGACGGACCGCCTGTTTGAAAGCGGGGCCCAGTTCCAGGAGATCGACACCCAGCCCGGCCTGCTCACCTCCATCCTGGTGGGTGGGTGCTCCCCTGCTGCCCTTCCTGCTGATCGGCTATTTCCTCAACCGCCGGATGAAAAGGCCATGGGCGGCGACGGCATGATGTTCGGCATGGGCGGCGGCTCCGGGGCCAAGGTGTACGTCCCCTCCTCCACCGGCATCCGCTTTGCCGATGTGGCCGGCGAGGACGAGGCCAAGGAACTGCTCAGCGAGATCGTGGACTTCCTCCACGACCCAGAAAAATACCGCCAGATCGGCGCCAAGCTGCCCAAAGGCGCCCTGCTGGTAGGCCCTCCGGGCACCGGCAAGACCCTGCTGGCCAAGGCGGTAGCCGGCGAGGCCAACGTGCCCTTCTTCTCCATCGCCGGCTCGGAATTTGTGGAGATGTTCGTGGGCCGCGGGGCCGCCAAGGTCCGCGACCTGTTCAAGCAGGCCAACGAGAAGGCCCCATGCATCGTGTTCATCGATGAGATCGACACCATCGGCAAGAAGCGGGACGGCCAGATCGGCGGCAATGACGAGCGGGAGCAGACCCTGAACCAGCTGCTCACCGAGATGGACGGCTTTGACGGCTCCAAGGGCGTGGTGGTGCTGGCCGCCACCAACCGCCCCGCCAGCCTGGACCCCGCCCTGCTGCGGCCCGGCCGGTTCGACCGGCGCATCCCGGTGGAGCTGCCGACCTCCAGGGGCGGATCGAGATCCTGAAGGTCCACGCAAAAGATCCGCTTGGCAGAAGATGTGAACTTTGAGCCCATCGCCAAGACGGCGGCCGGGCCTCCGGCGCGGAGCTGGCCAATATTGTCAACGAGGCCGCCCTCCGGGCGGTGCGCAGTGGGCGGCAGTTTGCCACCCAGGAGGACCTCCAGGAGAGTGTGGAGGTGGTCATCGCGGGATACCAGAAGAAGAGCCGGGTGCTCTCCGACCAGGAGAAAGAAGATCGTGGCCTACCACGAGACGGGCCACGCCCTGGTAGCCGCCCTCCAGACCCACTCCGCCCCGGTGCAGAAGATCACCATCATCCCCCGCACCTCCGGCGCGCTGGGCTACACCCTCCAGGTGGACGAGGGGGACCACTTCCTTATGTCCAGGGAGGAGCTGCTGAACAAGATCGCCACCTACACCGGCGGGCGGGCCGCCGAGGAGCTGGTGTTCCACTCCGTCACCACCGGGGCCTCCAACGACATCGAGCAGGCCACCAAGCTGGCCCGGGCCATGATCTCCCGCTTCGGAATGTCTGAGGAGTTTGGCTTTGTAGCCTTCGAGACGGTAAGCAATCAGTACCTGGGGGGCGATGCCTCTCTGGCCTGCTCCCCAGAAACCCAGGCGCGGATGGACCAGAAGGTCACCGAGCTGGTCTCCCAGCAGTACCGCCGGGCGGCGGAGCTGCTGCGGGCCAACGAGGGTAAGCTGCACCAGCTGGCAGGCTACCTCTATGAGCACGAGACCATCACCGGCGAGGAGTTTATGGAGATCCTCTCCCAGTCCTCTCCAGAGCTGGATCCCCCGGCAGAACAGCCGGAAACATAACAAAAATCGGGCAGTCCGCCTTACTGCGGACCGCCCGATTTTCTGCATCGGCCAAAGGTCAGAATATCGTGACGCCAAAGACTGAATCTCCTTCGGCCCGGTCACCCCATCCGCCGCTCCAACTCGGCGCGGCGTTCGCGGCAGGTGGATCTTCAGCGGTCACTCACCCACCATGGCTCCCCCTGAAAAATCAGGTCGTCCAAATCCCGGGGCGCGCGCTGCGCCTCCTCCGGTGTGATCGTCCGTACTGCATTGTCATCCATGGGTCATTCCTCCGTGTTTATATTTCATCTGGACCCGGCCTGTTTTGCCGGCATACAGACTACTATATGCGGGACAACCACGGATATGTGCCGAATTTTGTACACCGATGGGAAAGTTTTTTGAAATGTGGCGGCACAGAGGCCTTGAAATCAAAACATCAGGCCTCATAAGAGGCATGATGGAAGGCTGTGCGGAGATCCGGCCCTTACTCCGCCAGGGCGGCGGTGATGATGGCCATGGAATAGACCCGCAAAATACATATTTTGCGGGAACCCAGTTTTTTTAGATTGCTCAGGGCGGCAGAGCCGCCCCTCCGCCAAGGTTTTTCCTACGGAAAAACGCTTGCACGCGCTGCGCGCGCCCCATCGGAGATGGGGCCCCGGTCTATTCCATGGCCATGATAAAAAACAGCGGGCCTCTTTTGAGGCCCGCCGAAGCTTCTGCGGAGATCCGGCCCTTACTCCGCCAGGGCGGCAGTGATGATGGCCATGGAATAGACCCGCAAAATACATATTTTGCGGGAACCCAGTTTTTTTAGATTGCTCAGGGCGGCAGAGTTGCCCATCCATAAGGTTTTCCTACGGAAAAACGCTTGCACGCGCTGCGCGCGCCCCATCGGAGATGGGGCCCCGGTCTATTCCATGGCCATGATAAAAAACAGCGGGCCTCTTTTGAGGCCCGCCGAAGCTTCTGCGGAGATCCGGCCCTTACTCCGCCAGGGCGGCAGTGATGATGGCCATGGAATAGACCTCCTGGGCATTACAGCCGCGGGACAGGTCGTTGATGGGGGCGTTCAGGCCCAGCAGGATGGGGCCATAGGCCTCGAAGCTGCCCAGGCGCTGAGCAATCTTGTAGCCGATGTTGCCGGCGTTGATGTCGGGGAAGATGAAGGTGTTGGCATAGCCGGCCACCTTGGAGTCAGGGCACTTGGTCTGCGCCACACGGGGGAAAACAGCGGCGTCGAACTGCATCTCACCATCCACGGGGAACTCAGGCATAACAGCCTTGGCCTTCTCGCAGGCGTTGCGCATCTTGTCCACGTCCTCGCCCTTGCCGGAGCCGAAGGTGGAGTAGCTGAGGAACGCGACCTTGGGATCGATGCCGAAGATCTGGGCGCACTTCGCAGTCTCCATGGCGATCTCCACCAGCTCGTCCTCGCTGGGCTTGATATTGATGGCGCAGTCACCCATGGCCAGCACATCGTTGTCGCCGGTAGCGGAGGGACGGACCAGGATGAAGCAGGAGGAGACGATCTTGTTACCCGGCTTGGTCTTGACCAGCTGGAGGGCGGGACGGACGGTATCGGCGGTGGAGTAGGTCGCGCCGCCCAGCAGGGCGTCGGCCTCGCCCATGGCCACCAGCATGGTGCCGAAGTAGTTGCCCTTCTTCAGAGCAGTGCGGCACTCGTCCTCGGTCATCTTGCCCTTGCGCAGCTCCACCATCTTGGCCACCATGGCCTCCATGTTCTCATAGTTCTCGGGATCGACAATGATCGCGCCGCGGATGTTGAAGCCGGCGTCCTCGGCGGCGGCCCGGACAGCCTCCTCATTGCCCACCAGCACGGGGGTCAGGAATGTACCGGACAGCAGGCGGGCGGAGGCCTCCAGGATACGGGGGTCGGTTCCCTCTGTGAACACGATCTTGCGGGGATGTGCCTTCAGAATATCGATGAGTTTCTTGAACATACTGAACCATTCCTTCCAAAACTGAACTTTCAGACTGAAAACGCCTGTTTACTGGGTCTATGGTAGCATTTTTTATGTTGAAATGCAAGGGCAACCACCCCTCTATTTTGCCAGATTTTGAAGGCTTCCATCCCAAAAAAATCGCCGAAATTTTGCAAAAAGCTCTTTACGTCAGGTATATGCTCGTTTATACTATACCAAGTGTATTGATTCTGGTATGAGGTGAGAAATTTGAACGCAGAATTTTCCCGCACCCTGTCGCTGCTGCGGCAGGAAAAGGGCGTCAGCCAGCGTACCGCCGCCGGCGTCCTGGGCATTTCACAGGCCCTGCTCTCCCACTATGAAAACGGGATCCGGGAGCCGGGTCTGGCCTTTGTGGTCAAGGCCTGTGACTACTACGGCGTCTCCGCCGACTATCTGCTGGGCCGGACCCTGACCCGGGACGGCACCACCATCGGGACGGAGGAGCTCTACGACATCAGCGACGAAAAGGACAACTCCATGCGGGGCTCCGTGCTGGCTCTGCTGTCCAAAAAGCTGCTGGTCAATTCTGTCGGGATGCTCTTTGACCTGCTGGGCAAGACCGGCAGCCGGGAGGCCATCCGGGCGGCGTCGAACTATCTGTCCACCGCCCTGTACCAGGTGTACCGCCACCTGTACCACGCCAACCCCGCCAACAATCCGGACTTTTTCTCCGTCTCCCAGCGGCACTTTATGGCCGGCCTGGCCGACGCCGACCTGCACATGAGCGAGGTGGAGCTGACCGACGCCCTGTCCGCCCATGTGAAGGAGAAGGGCCGGATGCCGGAGATGGACCACGCCGCCCTGGCCCGGGACTACCCGGTGCTGTACCAGTCCATGCTCCAGTTGATCCACAACTCTGGGGAGCGGATCAACCACCTGATGGAGGGCCGGGAGGCCAAGGGTGAGAAAAAGAAGTGAGGCCCTGCGGCGCTTTTGGGGGCCCAGCAACTTGATTTTTTAACGCGCCATCCGGCGCGCCCCATCTGCGATGGGGCCCCGGGTGGATTTTCCCAAGGAGGTTTTTTATTTTATGACCGATCAATCCAAAATCCGCAACTTCAGCATCATCGCACATATTGACCACGGAAAATCCACCCTGTCGGACCGGCTCATCGAGCTGTGCGGCGCGGTGGAGCAGCGGAAGATGGAGAGCCAGCTGCTGGACAACATGGACCTGGAGCGGGAGCGTGGCATCACCATCAAGGCCCGGGCCGTCCGCCTGGACTACAAGGCGGAGGACGGCAGCACCTACGCCCTGAACCTCATCGACACCCCGGGCCATGTGGACTTCAACTATGAGGTGTCCCGCTCTCTGGCCGCCTGCGAGGGGGCGGTGCTCATCGTGGACGCCTCTCAGGGCATCGAGGCCCAGACTCTGGCCAACACCTATCTGGCCATGGAGCACGACCTGGAGATCCTGCCGGTGATCAACAAGATCGACCTGCCCGCCGCCGACCCCCAGCGGGTAAAGGACGAGGTGGAAAATATTCTGGCCCTCCCGGCCCAGGACGCCCCGGAGATCTCCGCCAAGCAGGGCGTCAATATCCCCGCGGTGCTGGAGGACATCGTCCAGAACATCCCCGCCCCCCAGGGCGATCCCAATGCGCCCCTGAAGGCCCTGATCTTTGACAGCCAGTACGACCCCTATGTGGGCGTCATCGTCTACTTCCGCGTCATGGAAGGCACCCTGAAAAAGGGGATGGATGTCAGGATGATGGCCTCCGGGGCCCAGTACAGTGTTCTGGACTGCGGCTACCTCAAGCCCCTGGGCATGGAGTCCGCCCCTCAGCTGTCCGCCGGCGAGGTGGGCTGGTTCACCGCCTCCATCAAGAACGTGAAGGACACCCGGGTGGGCGACACCATCACCGGGGTGGAACAGTCCGCCGCCGAGGCCCTGCCCGGCTACCGCCCCGCCCAGCCCATGGTCTACTGCGGCATCTACACCGAGGACGGCTCCAAATATCCCGACCTGCGGGACGCCCTGGAGAAGCTTCAGCTCAACGACGCCTCCCTGTCCTTCGAGCCGGAGTCCTCCGTGGCCCTGGGCTTCGGCTTCCGCTGTGGCTTTTTGGGGATGCTCCACATGGAGATCATCCAGGAGCGGCTGGAGCGGGAGTTCGATCTGGACCTGGTGACCACATTACCCTCCGTTATTTATGAGGTCACCAAAACAGATGGTACTGTGGTCCGGGTGGATAATCCCCACAACTACCCCGATCCCGGCTCCATCAGCGAGGCGCGGGAGCCCTACGCTAAGGTGTCCATCATCGCGCCCCCGGACTATGTGGGCAACATCATGCCCATGTGTCAGGACCGCCGGGGCATTTTTAAGGATATGCAGTATCTGGACACCAATCTGGTGGAGCTGCACTACTCCATGCCCATCGGCGAGATCATCTACGACTTCTTCGACGCCCTGAAGGCCCGGACCAAGGGATACGCCAGCCTGGACTACGAGCTGGAGGGCTATGAAAGGAGCGACCTGGTGAAGGTGGACCTGCTCCTCAACGGGGACCAGGTAGACGCCCTGAGCTTCATCGTTCACCGGGAAAAGGCGTACGGCCGGGCCCGGAAGATCTGCGAAAAGCTGAAGGAGAACATTCCCCGCCAGCTGTTTGAGGTCCCGGTCCAGGCAGCCATCGGCGGCAAGATCATCGCCCGGGAGACCGTCAAGGCCATGCGAAAGGACGTGCTGGCCAAGTGCTACGGCGGCGACATCACCCGAAAGAAGAAGCTGCTGGAGAAGCAGAAGGAAGGCAAGAAGAAAATGCGTACCCTGGGTACCGTGCAACTGCCCACCGAAGCCTTTATGGCCGTTCTTAAGCTGGACGAAGAGTAACGGCATTTTCTTCTGCCTTCCACCCGCACGGCAGGCGGCGCATTGCGCCTGTACAAGCGTTGCCAAAGGCAAAACCTTGGCGCAGGGCGAATTCACTTCGCCCGAGCATTTGGATCCACTTTGGGACCCCCGGCAAACTTGTTTGCCGGGGAGCAGGCAAGAAGAAAATGCGTACCCTGGGTACTGTGCAGCTGCCCACCGAAGCCTTTATGGCCGTTCTCAAGCTGGACGAAGAGTAACGGCATTTTCTTCTGCCTTCCACCCCGCACGGCGGGGCGGCGCATTGCGCCGTACAAGCGTTTTGCCAAAGGCAAAACCTTGGCGCAGGGCGAATTCACTTCGCCCGAGCATTTGGATCCACTTTGGGACCCCCGGCAAACTTGTTTGCTGGGGAGCAGGCAAGAAGAAAATGCGTACCCTGGGCACCGTCCAGCTGCCCACCGAAGCCTTTATGGCCGTTCTTAAGCTGGATGAGGAGTGAGCCGCCGCAGGCGGCCCCAAACGGCAGCCCAGCGCAGCGGAGAGGAGAAGCAAGGGAGCAGTCGAGGAATGCCCGCCCCAGGCGTTCCGAGATACGGCGGACTTTGCTTCGACGATATGGGGCTTCCGCCCGATAAGCTTCTCAAAATAAGAAATAAAAGTTGTCGGGAGCCTCTTGATCAGAGGTTCCCGACAACTTTTTAAGGTGTTCTTTCCCTGCCTTGGACTGCGCCTCACAATTTGCGGCAGCTCCTTCAATCAGGCAGCTCCACCCGCACGCCGCACACCAGGATGTAGTCCACCTGCCTGGGGTCAATGACCCGCGGGGCAACATCATACCTTTGTTCCGCATACTGGAACTTCTTTTCCACATAGGGTGCCCCCTGATAGGTGTCGCTGCTCACCCCGTCCTGACAGCTGGAACCGCCGCCGGTTTCGGGGGGCTCCAGAGTGGTCCCGTCCTTCAGAACCAGAACGGTCTCCAGCTCCCTCCAGCACTCCGTCCACTGGGCGGGATCTGTGGGGGAGGGCGGCGTCAAGCCGGCCTGTTTCGCCGCTGCCCTCCCGTGGTGGTCATAGCAGGCCCCGCCCTCGATCCGCACTGTGGTGGTCAGGGGGGTGATCTCCAGCCTGGTGAGGGTGGCGGTGCCGTCCAGGTAGGGGACCTCGATCTGCGGTGCGCACTGTACGCTCTGGTCGGGGATGTCCAGGCGCACATCGGAAAACTGCCACACATGGTCCCGGACGGCCTGGGTCAGCTGGGTGTCCTCATACCGGACCGCTTGGTCCGTCCCCGGGTCGGTAAACCACACATCCCGAAGGGGACCGATGGAGAAGTCCCACTGCCCGCCCGCCAGCTGCTGGGCGGAGTAAACATCCATCTCGATACAGAAGGACAGGCGGTTGTCGCCAGGCTCCGGGTCCTCCACCTCCAGCACCTGCCACCCCCAGGACCCGGCCGGGTCCTCCCGCTCCGGCTTGATCTTGGCGTCCAGGTCGAAATAGCCGCTGTCATACCCCAGGGCCGCCGCATCCCCCAAAGCCGTCCCCTCCGGGGCGGTCACCTCCACCCACACATAGCTGTTGGCGTTGTCCCCCACACAGTCGGTGAGGGCAACCGTCCAGCCGTTCCAACTTTCGCTGCGGTCCAGCCGGTAGATGCCATTCTCCAGAGCGCTCTGATCCTCGGGGGTCCGGGCCTCAAAATAGCCTAGCAGGCCGCCCCCCACTGTGGCCGCCAGGGCCCCCATGGTCAGCGCGGCCGCCGCCCCGGCCCCGATCAGAAGCCGGTGCCCGGTGTGACGGATGATACGTTTTGTTGGCTCCTTCATACGCTCCTCCTGTTCTGCCGCCTGCCGCAGGCGGTCTGTCAGCTGTTCCTTTTCTTCCGATGTGAAGGCAAAGTGATCAAAGGAATGGTTCAAGTCAGCCATCGTACACCTCCAATTCTGACCGCAGCCGCTTTCTGGCCCGGCTCAGCCGCTGGCGGGCGGCGGCGTAGGAGCAACCGCATATCCCGGCGGCCTCCTCCAGGCCGTAGCCCTCGCAATAAAACAGATAGACCAGGATCCGCTCCCGGTCCGGGAGGCGCTCCACCGCCTGCCAGACCTCATGGAGCTCCCTGGGTGCGGGGGCGGCCACCCGCTCTGCCGCCTCCAGAGGCGCGGTACGCCGAATATGACTGCTTTTCAACAGATCCTTGCTGGCGTTGATGGCACAGCGCAGGATGAAAGCCCGCTCGTGCGCCGGACTTTGAAAGGCCCGTTCCCCCTCCAGCAGGGTGAGGAAAATGTCCTGGCAGATATCCTGAGCGTCAGCGCGTCCCAGGGAATACGCAACGCACACCCTCAGAATCGGATCGGCGTACTCCCGGATGAAGCGCTCTGCCTGATCCGGCCGGCTCCACGCCGTCATGGCCTCGCCCCCTTTCACCTGATATACGACCGGGCAGCCCGATTTGTGACCAATGGGTAAAAAATGCGGCGGGAAGGTTAAACCTTCCCGCCGCATCCATGTTTTGGGGTACAATTATGAGGCTTAGAACTCCGCGTTGCCCACGGTCCGGGGGTGGGGCAGGGTATCGCGGATGTTGTTCACGCCGGTGAGGTACATGACCATCCGCTCGAAGCCCATGCCGTAGCCGGCGTGGCGGCAGGTGCCGTACTTGCGCAGGTCGCAGTACCACCAGTAGTCCTCCGGGTCCATGCCCAGCTCTTTGATGCGGGCCTCCAGCACCTCCAGCCGCTCCTCACGCTGGGAGCCGCCGATGAGCTCGCCAATGCCGGGGACCAGGCAGTCGGCGGCGGCTACGGTCTTGCCGTCGTCGTTGAGGCGCATATAGAAGGCCTTGATCTCCTTGGGGTAGTCGGTGACGAACACCGGGCGCTTGTACACCTGCTCGGTGAGGTAGCGCTCATGCTCCGTCTGAAGGTCGCAGCCCCAGTACACCTTGAAGTCAAATTTGTCGTTGTTCTTCTCCAGAATCTCCACCGCGTCGGTGTAGCTCACCCGGGCAAAGTCGGAGGAGGCCACGTGCTCCAGCCGCTCTTTCAGGCCCTTATCCACAAAGGAGTTGAAGAAGCTGATCTCGTTGGGGCACTTTTCCAGCACCGTGCGGATCACATATTTGATCATGGCCTCGGCGTTGTCCATATAGTCGCCCAAGTCCGCGAAGGCCATCTCAGGCTCGATCATCCAGAACTCGGCGGCGTGGCGCTGGGTGTTGGAGTTCTCCGCCCGGAAGGTGGGGCCGAAGGTGTACACGTTGCCGAAGGCCATGGCGAAGTTCTCCGCGTTGAGCTGGCCGGAGACGGTCAGGCTGGCCCGTTTGCCAAAGAAGTCCTTGGAGTAGTCCACAGTGCCGTCCTCGTTCTTGGGCACGTTCTCCAGATCCAGGGTGGTCACTTGGAACATCTCGCCGGCGCCCTCGCAGTCGCTGGCGGTGATGATGGGCGTGTGGACATAGACGAAGCCCCGGTCCTGGAAGAAGCAGTGGATGGCGTGGGCAGCCACGCTCCGCACCCGAAAGGCGGCGGAAAACAGGTTGGTCCGGGGGCGCAGATGCTGGATGGTGCGCAGGAACTCCACCCCGTGGCGCTTCTTCTGGAGGGGGTAGTCCGGGGCGGAGGGGCCCTCCACCGCGATGGAGGAGGCCTTTACCTCCAGGGGCTGCTTGGCCCCGGGGGTCAGGACCACCTGGCCCACGACCACAAGGGCCGCGCCCACGTTCTGTCCGGCGATCTCCTTATAATTCTCCAGCACATTGGCGTCCATGACGACCTGCAGGTTCTTAAAGCAGGAGCCGTCGTTGAGCTCGATGAAGCCGAAGGTCTTCATGTCCCGGATGGTGCGGGCCCAGCCGCAGACGGTGACCGTCTGGCCGCCCAGCGCCTCCTGATCCGCGAAGATCGCGGCAATGGTGGTGCGGTCCATAGTAGTTCTCTCCATTCCTCAGAGTATTTTCAGTATATTTGATCTCGCTCTGTACTGTGTCTCCAGCGGCGCTCGGGATCTGCTCCCCACAGGGAAGCACTGACGGAGCCTGACCGGAATTTGAAAAAGCCTGTCCAAGTTTTCTGGACAGGCTTTTATTATAATGCGTTTTCCCCTATTTTACAAGGGTCTGCCCTCATTTCTCCCCAGTTTCTCCCGGAATTTCCTCTACTCCCGTTTTTCCAGCCGGATCACCAGGGCGGTGCTGTCATCAGTGGCCCCCTGTGGACTGTGGGTAATCAGATCCCGAGCCAGTTCCTTGGGACTGCCCTGGTCAAATTTGACCAGCCGCTCCCGGAGCCAGCTGTCATCCTCCGTACCCGTCACCCCGTCGCTCACCAGAAGCACACAGTCCCCAGGGGACAGGTGAATCGGAAAGCGGTCGGGGGCGCTCCGCTCCTCCGCCGCCAGCCCCGCCGGGAGGGAAGCCCCGGAGATCCTCCGCACAGTCCCGCCCTTTCGCACATAGGTAGGGGCCGCCCCCAGCTTAAACACCACTCCATCCCCGGTGAACAGATCCACCTGAAGCAGATCCACCGTGGTGAAGCCTCCGGCCTCCTCCCCCCGGAGGGCCAGGGCGGAGTTGAGCGTGACCAGGGCGTGCTCCGTCTCCACGCCGGCCTGGAGGAACTGCTCCAGCAACCGCAGCGCCAGACTGCTCTCCCGGTTGGCCTGGGGGCCGCTTCCCATTCCATCGCACAGAAGGACATACAGGGTACCGTCCCCCCGCTTGAAATAGGTGCCCGCGTCCCCGCTCACCGTCTCCCCATCCTTCTTCCGGGCGGCGATCCCGGCCACCGCCATCAGGGGCTCCTGCTGGATCAGCGTCAGGTGGTCCCCATCCTGGTCCTCCAGGCGCATGGGCGCCTCCATCAGTCCGGCCAGCTCCGCCAGTTCCTCCGGGGCGGCCAGAAGGGGGCAGTCCGGGCCCTCCAGCTCGATCCTCAACCGCCCCCGCCCGTCCCGGAACACACCGCCCCGCACCCGGTCCCCCATCCCTGCCAGCCGCTGCCGCAGACGCCGGTCGGCTGCCGGGTCCGGGATCAGTTCCTCCCCCAGTTCGGCGGCAGCAGCCCCCAGCAGGGCGGAGAGCTGACCGTACTGGCGGCACACCGCAGCCCGGCTGTCCTGGATTCGGCTGTTGTACTGACGGCGGTAGAGCAGGGCAGTGAGCTCCTCATTCACCGCAGCCAGGAACGCCCGGAAATGGAGACACCGGCTGGAAAAATAGCCGGGGAAATCCTCCGCCTCCCCACGCCCCCGGTCCAGCATGGCCTGGGTGGCGTCGTTCAGTGCGTTGAAGGTGGTCACATAGTCCCGCTCCCAGCAGCTGGAGCGCAGCGTACAGCCCCGGCACACCCGGCAGGCCGCCCGGTCAAATACCGTAGCCATGTCGTTATCGTTCCTGGGCGGACAAAAGGAGGCCCGCATGGTGTCGTACAAGGTACGGAAGGCCTGGGCGGTGGCCTCCAGCCGCTGTTTGACCCGGGCCTGGGCCCTCTGATCGGCGGAGACGCTTCCCTCCGGAGCCAGCCAGCTCCCCAGCCGCCGCAGAGGGCGCTCCGGCAGCATGAGGAACGCGGCAGCGCCCAGAAGCGCCTCATACAACACGGACAGGGGTAGACCACGGTCCCAGGTCCACAGCACCGCCCCTCCGTTGGCCAGCAGATAGACCCCGGCGGCCCGCAGCCTCCCTTTCCCCCGAACGGCCCCGGCGGCCAGACCGGACAGCCCGAAGGCCATGGCATACAGCGGGACCCCATTGGCCGCCAGATCCATGGACAGACCGGCGGCCATGCCCAGCACCGCCCCTGCGGCGATCCCACCCTGCCAGGCTGCCGCCAGCACCGCCGCCACCGCCAAAGCCCGCCCCAGGGAGATGTCCTTGACCAGATACAGGCCGGACAGGGACATCAGCACGGTGCACAGCAGCACCGTCAGGCTGGCCCGCCTCGCGGGGGAAAGCAGCTCCACCCCCCGGCCCGCCCGCATGGGGAGCAGCAGCTGCCGGTAGCACCAGCCGGATGCCACAATCAGGACCAGCTCAGTCAGGAAATAGATTACGTCCACCGTCCGCCAGCCTCCCTCGGACAGATAGATGAAGCCGGTGCAGCTATTGATGAACCCGGCGATCAGAGGCATAGCCCAGGGCCTTCGGAGGAGTTTCCAGTCATAGAAGGCGAAGCCCACCGCAAAGGTCAAGATGGCTGCGGCGGCATACCGCAGCCCGTCCGCAAAGCCCAGCAGCACCATATAGCCGAAGCAGGCCCCCACCAGCGCCGCCGCACCGCACACGCCGGAGCCCGCCGCCCCAACCAGCGCCACTCCAAAGGGAGCGTAGTCCCCAAACACCGACGCACCGGCCAGCACCGCCGCCAGAAGAAAATGGATGGCCGTATCCGCAAAGCGCATCAGGGCGGTTGCATCCACGCTCACCTTCTCCCCCGTTCCCCGCTGTCTCCGCAGCCTGTTCCACCTGGTTTGCACCGTCTCCTTGGCCTGCATACGCCGCTCCTCCTTTGTTCCGGCAGGCCTCCGTCGGCCCGCACGGCTGTGTAGGAGTCATTATATTCCCATTATGTGGAAAAACAATGTCAAAAGCAGGGTTTGTGCAAAAAAGACACCCTTCGCCGAAAAAGCTGACAGTCACAATCCTGCGCGGCGGTCGGGAAAGCAAGACGGTGTCTGCTCCAACTCACAAAGAGCGGTTTAACTTGATCGTTCTGTACAATAAAAAACCGCCGCAAAGCGGCGGACTCGAACCAGACTCCAGCAGCAACGGGTTTGGTTTGGAGAGGAGGAGCAGCTGCGTGAGCGCGCTCTGATTTATAGAATAAGTCTGAGCAAGCGATACATAGCTTACTCCGACGTGGCACGCCAGAAGGGAATCGAACCCCCAGCCTCACCCTTAGGAGTACGGCGTTGCCATTCTGTGTTCTTCTCTACTTCCTCTACAGTTTCTTCTCGTTTCATATCATGCCGTACGGCGGATACACCTAATCGCAAATTGTCCCTATAATCCCCTGCTTTTAACCGCTTTTCAAAAGTCGTATTAGCAAGAAATTAGCAGGAAGGATGATTTGCTGCCCGACAAGGCAGCATGGAAACGGCCCATCCGGCGACATATTCAGGAGGTAAAATCATGGAACAAAAAGAGAAAGAATTGCAGCCCCAGACCCGCGCCTACACGGTGGAAGAGATTGCGGCCATCCTCCATATCGGACGGTCATCCGCCTATACCCTGGTCAAGAAAGGGTACTTCAAGAGTGTGCGCATCGGCACGGCCATTCGGATCTCCAGAAAATCCTTTGACGAGTGGCTGGACCAATTAGAATTGTAATACAGAGGAGCGTACCATGGTGTGGCCATGGTACGCTCCTCTGTATTACAGCCAAAATCTTTGCTTAAAAATAAGAATAAATCTTTCCAGCATTTAACCTTTCTCCATGATATAATGAATAATAAGACTGATATTTTTCCAAGAGAGAGGAGGTGAAGTGTATGGGAAAGTATACGGACGATGAGATCCGGGCAATGCCGAAAATCACAGCCAAAATTGCCGCAGACTACCTGGGCATCTCTCCCATGATGGTGACCCTGGGCATGAGAAACAACGTGCTTCCAATTGGATTCGCCATCAAAAAAGAGGACCGATACAACGAAAGTTGGAGCTACAACATCATTCCAGAGCGGTTGATTGCCTATAACCATGGCAAAATCAACGAAGTACAAGTCCAGAATATTGAAAAGAACCTGAACACCATCATCAGTCAATTTGAAGAGATGAAACGCGACCTGGTTTTTCTATTAAAAGAAAACGAGGAATTGGAGGGATAAAACAGTTTTTAGCGCTCCTTGCAGATACTGAGTCATCAAAAGCACAGCCCGTTCAAGCCGAAGAGGAAAAGGCAGTAGTTCCCGACAAGGAGGTGAGAACAGCGATGCCGCCCACGAAGATTCGTTTGACACGAAAGGAACTTTACGAAGAGATATGGAACATATCCGTGTCAGGTGTATCCAAAAAATATGGGATCCCATATACCAGGTGTCTGGCAAAGATCAAGGCAGCCCAGATCCCTGTTCCGCCCTCTGGATACTGGACCAAACTCAACTACGGAAAATCCGTGGAGCAGACGCCCCTTTCCGGCGATGGGGATGCAGTTGTTGAGCTGATCCAGGAAACAGTAAACGGTATCAAAGATACAGAGAAACATAAGCTTCAGGAGAAAACTGCCTCCGGGTCGTCCCCTGCGCCTTCTCCGGTAGAGACAACTCCGCAAAAGCCGCCTGAGACAGAGACCGCTCAGATGACTGTCAATCCACCGGAAACGATTGAAAAGTTTGGACAAGCCTATAATGTGTATCATCGGGAGACTCTGTATCAGGAAGTCTGGTCCATGCCGGTAACAGAGGTGGCAAAACGGTATAAAGTTTCCGATGTTGCCATCCATAAGGTCTGTAAGTCGCTGGACATTCCCACGCCGCCGCAGGGGTATTGGGCAAAATTGCGGGCCGGAAAACCTGTCAAGAAACTCCCCCTCCCGCCCGGAAAAGAACAGACGAAACTGGGAATACAGACTGGGGTCAGCCATGTGGATTCTCCAAGTGAGAATGCAGCACCTCTGGCGTTTTTACCTGAAGAAGAGCGACAAGTGGTGCTGAATGTGGCAGCACAGATCCTGTTGCCCCAGGAGCACGCCCGTATGCGGCCGGAGATCGTGGCGCACCGAAAGCGGATCGCAGAATGGAACAAGAGGAAGCGCCAGCAGGAGCGGAAATTCGGCGCAAACTGGAACCGAGGGAGACGGGAAGTTCCGCCCGCATTTGCCCAAGGTATTTCAGAAGAGCAGCAGCCGCGGATCTTCCGGTTGATCGATGCGCTGGCCAAAGCGATGGTACCGTTGGGGTGGCGTTTAACGGAGGATCTTAGATTTGCAAGAGAGCAGGATGCGGTCACGCTCACATTTTCTGAGTCGACTGATCAGATCTTACATACCCCAACAAAAGAAGAAAATCTCAAACTATTAGAATATGAGGAAGCGCGCAAAAAATATTCTTGGGCAGCGAAGCCACAAATTCGTAAATATGATTCCGTTTACAATGGCCGCTTGAGTCTATGTGTCAATGGCGCAAGAACATTTCGGGATTGCCGATCCTATGTCCTGGAAGACCGTTTGGGAGATATGATGCTCTCCATCTATGGTGAGGCGGAACAGGTAAAGCAAGCACGCTTGTCCCGTGAGGAGGCAGAGCGGCAGCGCCAGGAGCAGGAAAGAAAGCGGGAGGAGCGGCGTCAACGGTATAATGAAGAAGTGGATCGAACGCTGGCCCTTGTCAACTGCGCATCCGACTATGAAATTGCGTGCAGAATCCGTTCCTATGTTTCTGCCATGGAAAAAGCCCATGCAGATCAGGATCTTTCTGCATGGGCGTCTTGGGCTCGCGCAAAAGCGGATTGGTACGACCCTACAATCGCAAAAGAGGACGAACTTCTGGGCAAGCGAGAACACGAAAAGAGTCAAGAGAGCAAAGGGCCTCAGCACAAGGGATACCGGTGGTAAAGCGGAGGTATGCTCGCCTCTAGATTTGGATAGAATAGTAGTGCAATTATCAATATTAATGAGCAATTATTATAAGTACAGTTGCAATAATAGTTGACAAAGATGAAGATTAGCGCTACTATATGGTTAAAGGAGGTGGTTGCATGGCCATCATCAGCAAGGAAGGGCTGCTGAAAGTGCTGGTCTCAACCTGGTGGAAAACAGGAGTCGTAAACCCGAAACTGTCCAAAACCTATAAGCGGTTCGCCTTTTATGAGGCCATGAAACGCCTAAACCAGACGGACATCCGGCGCACAGTGGTTTTGACCGGCACAAGACGAGTGGGAAAGACCACCATACAGTACCAGATGATCGAGGCCTTGCTTCAAAGCGGTGTTCCGCCCCAGAAGATTGTCTTTGTCTCCATGGATCATCCTATGCTGAAGCTGAGCGCCATGAACGATATTCTGGAGTGCTATCACGAAAACATCTATCCGGATCAGGATGTCTACTACTTTTTTGACGAAATTCAGTACGCGCAGGATTGGGACAAATGGCTGAAGGCAATCTACGATATGCAGCCGGACACCAAAGTGGTAGCCACCGGCTCGGCCAGTCCGGTTTTGGTCAAGGGGAGCCAGGAGAGCGGCGCCGGGCGATGGTCGGCCATCCAGGTTCCGACACTGTCTTTCTATGAGTATTGTGAGCTGCTGAATGTGGATCGCCCCGACCTGCCGGATGATTTGAAGATCACCCCACTGCTGTATAAGACGCAGCAGGAACGCACCCAGATCATGCTGCAGCTCTCTAAGGTACAGAACCACTTTAACCGCTATCTGCAAGTAGGCGGCTTCCCCGAACTGGCCCTGGCCGACAACGACATCCTGGCCCAGCAGGTCATGCGGGAGGATGTGGTGGACAAAGTACTCAAGCGGGACCTGCCCTCCCTTTACAAGATCCGCAACGCAACAGAGTTGGAGCGCATCTTCCTCTATCTCTGCAATGTTTCTTCTGAAATTGTTTCTATTGAGGCGATTGCGAAGGAGCTGAATGGCGTTTCCAGACCTACCGTCGAAAATTATATTGACTATTTGGAAAGCGCTAACTTGATTTATCAGAGCTGGCCGGTCAATATGGCGGGGAAAAAGGTTCTCAAAGCCAGCCCCAAGATCTATATTGCGGATGCGGCGATCCGAAATGCGGTTTTGATGGATGATTCCATGCTGAGTGACCCAGTTGAGATGGGAAAAGTCGTGGAAACCGCCGTTTACAAGCATGTAGCCGCATTTTATTATCAGCAGGCCGCATCGGTGGGATACTATCGCGGCGGCAAGCGTGGAAAAGAAATTGATGTTGTGGTGGAATACTCCAATTCCAAGAACATTCTCATTGAGGTGAAATATCGGGAGGGCGCCCCCATCCCGGATGATTCCGCTATCGTAGAGTTGAGTGGAGAGGCTGCGGCCTCCATCGTGGTGACCAAAACCGCCGATGACTTTGGGTAATCCCTGTTACGAAGGCGGAAAAGATTTGATCCGTATCCCGGCCTTTGCATTTCTCTATCTGCTTGGCCATGCAGAAAAGCACGGCTATCGCGGAATGGAATAATGATAGGACATAAACAGGAGAGCGTGGTGCATGAGCGCCACGCTCTCCTGTTTGTTACATGAGTTGCTGTTACATTTGCGCTGCGGCTATGAGAGCGGGCAAATAATAAATTCGAACGATTTATCCGTAAAATTGTGTATGAGGCCTGGAACTATCTGAAATTTTCCATATTGATTTTAAGTTGAATTGCACGAGTATTTTGATATGAAATTGTTAAGGCCAAGCTGTTTTGTCCAGAAATAGCCGGTCTGTTTGTCGCATAGCCGGATTGTTTGTCGACAGCCGAGCTAATCTGTCGTTGAAGCCAGTCTGTTTTTGCATCGCTATATCGCAAAGGGAAAAGAGAGGTGCCGTTCT